>ERZ857969.3972-NODE-3972-length-13667-cov-6.096900_pt1 | contig 13667 bp, 13 predicted proteins | sample MGYA00519864_ERZ857969 | MGnify/ENA primary metagenome ERZ857969 (study PRJEB31778, sample SAMEA3449382) | human gut metagenome | biome: human gut; feature: human-associated habitat; material: faeces | place: United Kingdom | collected 2010/2012 ... | reverse complement strand
AAAGTATTATGTAAGGTATAACTTTGTAACTATTTGTAACTTTTTCCCCCCAATGCCGGTCTACACATTGCACCTGAAACTCTGAAAGCCTTGCAGCGCAAGGGTTTGCGGGTTTGTTAAACTTTTCACGCTTGGTTACAATTTGTTACTTCTTTGTAACTATTTGTAACTTGACCACAACTGGTTTGGGTGTTATACTGTAGTCACAGAGGAAGAGAAACGGCGGGCCATTCGTCCTTTTCAATCCTTTCGGGCGAACCCGCCACCTCTGTGACACTATATTAAAAATGGAGGAACATAACAATGGAAGTCGTAAAAACCTCGGAGAGCATGAACCCCATCACCACGTACCTGCTGACAAAAAGCCCTGCCCGTGAGAAAATCAGCGCCCATGACGGCGATGTTATTCGCGTCATCGGGTATGCTATTTACACGGATGTGGACGCCCGTGGAAACGAGAATACGCTGCTGAGTCTGCTCGCAGATGACACCCGCGTATACACCACCAGTTCTGCCACGTGTATCCGCGACATGAACGACATTCTGGCTGCCGGCGTTGAGCCTTCTAAGGACTCTCCTGCCTGCATCGGTATCCGCTCTGGAATGAGCAAGAACAACCGCACCTTCTACGGTCTGTATCTTGACGTGACTGCGGAGGTATAACATGAGTAAGCGAACCGACGAACTGTTTGCTCTTGCAGCAAATCCTGATAAACTTCCTGAGGCCCTTCTGGGCCTCAAGGAAGAGATTACCACGATGGAGACGGCGGCCTCAGCGAGCGCAGAGAAGATTCCTGCCCTTGAGAAGCAAATCAATGAGCTTCGCGAGACCAACATGAAGTTATTCCTCCGACAGACGCAGGAAGTGAAAGAGGAGCACGAAGAGACCCCTGAGGAGACCTTTGAGCGCCTCTTCACGAAGGCCGTAATGCCGGAAGAAAATAAGTAAGAGGAGGAAATAAAATGCCTACTAATTCTGGCCTGAAGGCCATCAGCAATGCGGATATGTGGGATGCTCTTCGAGCAAAGTTTCCCGCGTTCGCAAGCCACACGGCGAAGGCAACTTCTGAGTTATTCACTGCAAGCGGGTTTGAGGCCCTCAAGAAGGTTGACCCAGATGCTGTGAACGACTTCTTTGGTCTTTCCATCCGTGTGTATCTCGACACGGTGAACGTGAGCCGTGCCAAGGACCCCCTGGAGGCTGCTGGCTTTGGCCAGTCCTTCAACAACCCCTACGGCGGATACATTCAGCGCATGAGCATTGACAGTATCAAGCCTATCAGCCCTGCATACAAGAACCTGCAAGATGGCAGCTCCCCCGACCCGTTTTCTGTTCGCAAGCCTTCTGTGAAGGAACGCTTCTTCAAGCAGAACTTCGACTACGCATCGGGCATCACCATCCGAGACACGGACATGATTCGTAACATTTTCATTTCCGAGTTCGGTATGAGCGAGTTCATGAGTGGCATCATGGCTGGTCTGAATAACGGTTATGTAATTCAGAAGTTTGAGAACAAGCTGGAGGTCATCAATAAGGCCCTCAACTCTCAGACTTGGCCTCTTCAGGGCACCCAGCAGCTGAACGTGAAGTTCGCAGATGTGAACGCGCCTACCGATGCCGAACTGAAGGGTTTTGTCTCTACCATGAAGAAGCTTGTGACGGCTGTTACCATGGGGCCGCAGACGTCCGCCTTCAATGCAATGAAGTATGCGGACTTGCAGTCGAAAGACCGTCTGCGTCTGCTCGTGCGTCCTGGCCTCATGGAGGATATCACCACGTATCTAACTCCGTGGGCGTTCCACAACGAAGAGCTTGGGCTTCCCATTACGCCTGTCACCGTCCCCCACTTTGGTGGATTGCAGGCCTTCAAGGAAGCAGGCTTCACCACACCTCTGTATCCGGTGTACGACACTTTTGGCACGCTCATTGGTTACAATGAGAAGGAAGACCAGACTGCCGTCACCGTGCAGACGGAAGACGTCCAGTGGAAGGACCCCAATGCGGATGTCATTGCCATTGTGGCAGATGTCGGCCTTGTGTTTGAGTCCACTCAGGCCCCCTACACCGTCGAGCCGATTCGCAACCCGCGTGGACTTTACACGAACTATTGGGCCAGCTCCCCGAACAACACGGTTGCTGCTGACCCGCTATACACCATGGTTGCTATCAAGAAAGTCACAGCCTAAGCATCATAGGGCGGCCCCAGTGGCCGCCCTTTTTGGAGGAAACGTATGGAAAGCAATATTATCTGTTATAAGAATACCGGTTTTGACCGGAACAACCGTCCTTCTTCTGCCGCCGTCCTTGAAAAGGCGACAGCCACTACGTTCCCCAGTGTCTGGGTGTATCAGAACCTTGACCAGCTGACTATTCGCCTCAAGGCAGAGTACAGTGCCATCGAGGATGTGGACTACGTGAAGATTGGTGACAAGTATTATACTGTTACTGGCCTGAAGATGCTGACAGAACAGACGGCAGAGCTTGCTTTGTCCTTTGACCCTATCATCAGTTCAGGCGGTGTCTCTGCTATCACTGTGATTGGCGGGTGGGACGAACGTGCCCACGTCAGCAGCGACGCGCTGTTCTCGAACATCCTCGAAGAGCCGTTCGTGCCTTCGAACCGTCTGGAGCGCACGGCCCCGGTGAGGTTGATTGATTATGGGTACGGTGACGCCGTTTACCGGTTCGTAGCTGCCACCGTGGACCTGACCCAGATTGGTGAGTACGCGGACCAATATTACGATGCAGCATCTCAGGAAACTGCGCTTGTGAGTGTCCCCCGTGTCCCGGCAGTCAAGTTTGAAACGAACATCGGCATCGTCCGGATTGGAGAGACGGACCACATCAAGTATCCGCTTCCTGTTACCACTCTTTACGACCTTGGGAATGACAAAATCCGTGAGGGGTTGACGAAGGCCCGGTCCCTTGGCATTGAGGGAGCCATCACCAGCTGTTACATCGTGCCGATTATGACTCGTGTAGGCGTGTCCTACACGGAAAACGGTGTGGTCTCTGAGTTCTATGCACAGCAGGAAACGGTAGACCTTTCCACCTTCACCGGCATGAAGTACAAATACGGCGGGTACACCCCGAAGAATAACAAGGCATACGCGCTGTTCAACAGCTACATGATTTTAGCTGTGGGCAGTGGCGATACCCGCGAATACGACGCTCACGACCTGTATCACAGCGACAGCGCACCGGTGATGCAGATTACCATGGACGTGTCCCCCGGTGGACGCCCGTATCTCGGCCCCCGCTACTACCTCGGCGATGCAACGGAACTGTTTCAGGATTGCGTGTCTGGCGCAGTTTGGCGCAACAACCCTCTGGCCTACACAGAGGCGAGCGGCAGTTTGCTGAACACGGCCATCGCCCGAAGAAAGTTCTACGACGTGAAATACGACGAAGGCGTTAGTGCAGTTTCGAGTGTCGCAGACATGGTGGCGAACGCTTTGCAGCTCAACGTTGCTGGAGCTGTGGGTGCAGCTATGGAGGGCGCAGCAAGCGCGCAGAAGTCTCAGCGAGAGGCATCTGACCTTGTGCTGAATTACCAGACTCAGAACAACGTTGTTGCCCCTACGATTTCCTTCCCTGTTTCCGACAGCCTTCAGGGCTTCCTGGGGAACACGTTCTATGCTTCGCACACACACTTGAGCGACGCAGACCTGGAGCGCTTTGACAACTTCTTGACCCAGTTCGGATACAGGGTTGACAAGCGCTTCACGAAGACGGACCTGACCAGCCGCAAATACTTCAACTACATCAAAACGACCGGCGCAGTCGTGAGTGTTCCGAAGTCCCCGCTGCGTGTGGAGCAGATGATAGCTGACACGCTGAACAGCGGCGTTCGCCTGTGGCACGTTCTACCGAACACTGCTGCGATGACGAACAACCCCATTGCATAAGGAGGATACTATGTGGTATAACGACTTCTGGGGTGGCATCCCCCTATCTACCAGCAAGCTCTCCAACAAGAAACTTGCGCGGTTCGAGAATAACGTTGAATTTCAAAACACGTTCCAGCAGCTCTACACCACAGCGATGAACGTCTTTAAGTGGGAGGGCCTACCGGACACCTGCGACGAGCGGATGCTGGAGCGAGCTTTCCTGCTGAGCGGGAGAGCGCTCTTCTGTCAGGTCGAAGGTTCCCTTCTCACGCTCGCAGGCGGCGGGTCTTCGAACCTCACGATTTACGGCTATCCGGTGGAAGCGTGGGGGTGGGGTTACAACGGATTCAGCCGTCAGTTCAGGCTATATGTTCCAGGCACCGACATCTCCCCCGAGGTAGGGAAAACAGCTGGCGGAAGCAAGGCGGCTGGCTACGAGGCGGTCTTGGGATACGACAATGCGAATGCCTATCCCTACGTATCGTATCTTGTGACCGCAGCAAAGCGCCTAACGGACATGATGCGGAGCATGGACGTGGTTATACAGAACCTGAAGCAGCCAGTCATTATCACCTGCGAGGAGAGCATGGTCAACACGGTAAAGGAAACCCTGAACCAGCGCGAGAGCAACGTGACTGCCATCATTTCCTCCGGGAGGCTCCCTGTGGATTCCTTCAAGGTGTGGGACACAAAGCCGAATCCTGAAACTCTGATTGCCATGCGTGAGCATTATGAATGGGTTCACAACAACGTGAAGACCATTCTGGGTATCAACTCCAACGAGCAGGTAGACAAGAAAGAACGTCTTCTGGTTGACGAAGTGAATGCCAACAATATGCAACGAGTGGAGAGCGTCGAAAAGCGGCTTGTGTACCGGCAGAAGTGCGCTGACCTTGTGAACAAGGCTTTCGGCACGAACATCAGCGTTCGTCTGAGGAATGAGGATGAATGGGATGAACCCTATGACCTCTCGAAGAAGGACCCTGACGAGGTTGACGAAGAAGACCTTTATTAAGGCGGTGAAGAATAATGTGGACACCTACTGATTATGATGAACTGAAGACCCTCGGAGAGGTTGTGGCAGACATCGGGGAAGATGCTCTGTTCGGGAGCATCGGCCTTGACGATGCCTCGAAGAAGGCCGTGGTGGAGTGGTTCAAATACCGCAAGGTATGTGACAACGCGCTTTTCGTCCCCTTCTTTCATCGAAAACTGAATATGAACTACTGGCAGTATGAGCAGTATCTTCGGGTACAATCCGTCGAGTTTGACCCAATGGTGGCGGAGTATCTGGAGCGCCAGATTGTTCGTAAGGGTGAGCGCAGTGACGAAACGACCCGCAGCACCACCACTACCAACGACCTGAAGACCGAAACCGACGGAAGCAACACCGGCACTACCAGCGGTAAGCAGACGAACGCTCTGAAGACGGACCGCAAATCTGGCTCTGTGAATGACAGCACCGTTAGTATTACGGGAAGTGACACTACGACGGTCGACACTACCGTGCAGGGAACCGGCGATATTAAAGTCACTGATTCCGGTAATGGTGAGAAAAACACGAATGGAACGGCAGGTCACAAGGCCCTCAGTGGTCAGCTCCCGCAGTCGAGCGTGAATGCGGACGGGGCTTTTCCGGAAAACCTGAACTGGCAGTATTTGACCCAGCAGGACGAAACTAAGGACAACACCAGCTCCACAGAAACCGACACCAGAAACTACGTGCAAACCACAGACAGAAACACGGTTGACTCCACTCGGGGGGAAACCGTTCTCACTCACAACACCACCACTACCGGCCATGACGAAGGCAACGCTATCGAAACCGTCGATAACACCGGCACCGTCTCTACTGATGGTTCGTCCCAGGAGAAGTACAACTCCATGGTGAAGAACACCGGAACTGTCACAGGAGAAGACAAGGGAAGTGTCGCGTCCCGTAACAACGACGACACTCGGGAGCGCTACACCGGACGTCATGAGTCCCCGCAGGATATGCTGGATAGGGCACGAGACTACATTATGAAGACGAATGCCTTCAACTGGCTTGTCTACCAACTTGAGCCCTGTTTCATGGGCATCTACGACATCTGAGGAGGAAATAACAATGGATACGATTACCACCCTTATCAGCAGCGTTGGCTTCCCGATTGCCATGTGCATCGTGGCTTGCTACTACGTCTACAAAAAGGACACTGACCACAAGGCTGAGATTGACAAGCTCAGCGATGCCGTCAATAAGCAGACGCTGAACATTCAGCGGCTCATTGACAAAATCGACTGTCTGATTGGAGGTAACGACGATGCCCAGCAATGATAACCGCAAGGTAAGCCCTCAGGGTTATGTCATTGGTTTACTTCCCACCAATGAAAACCCCTTCTGGGTCGACGATGTTCCTTCTGACCGTGGGATTCCGGCCGGCGGCACCGCCGGCCAGGTCCTCACGAAGAAGACGAAGAAGGACTATGACGTGGAATGGCAGGACCCAACCGGAGGCGGCAGCGGAACCGTGTCTGTGGAAGTCGGTGAGACGACCACCGGCGACGCAGGCACCCAAGCTGAAGTCACCAATGCCGGCACCCCTCAGCACGTCGTTCTGAACTTCAAAATCCCCCGTGGCGATGACGGCGCTGAAGGTCCCGTTGGACCTGCTGGTCTTCAGGGCGACCCAGGTCCTCAGGGACCGGTTGGTGACACCGGTCCCAAGGGTGAACCCGGTGCTGTCGGTCCTGAAGGCCCGCAAGGCCCCAAGGGTGCCGCCGGCCCCGCTGGTCCGAAGGGCGACACCGGCCCTGCCGGACCTAAGGGTGAAATCGGACCCGCCGGTCCCACCGGTGACACCGGTCCTCAGGGTGAACCGGGCGCTACCGGCCCTCAGGGGCCGCAGGGCCCCGCAGGTGCAGCTGGCCCTGCTGGCCCCGGTGTAGCTCCAGGTGGAACGGCAGGTCAGGTGCTTGCAAAGAAGACCGGGGATGACTATGACACTCAGTGGGTCAACATGGAAGGCGGCGGCGGTACGGTTTCTGTGGAGGTTGCTTCCACCACGACAGGCGAACCCGGCACTGACGCTCAGGTCACGAACTCCGGGACGGCCACGAACGTGCAGCTTAACTTCGTCATTCCTCGCGGTGACAATGGCGCCACCGGTGAGAAGGGTCCTGCCGGACCGCAGGGTGACACTGGCCCTGAAGGCCCGCAAGGCCCCAAGGGTGACACTGGCCCTGAAGGTCCGCAAGGCCCCAAGGGTGACGCCGGCCCTGAAGGCCCGCAAGGTCTCAAGGGTGACACTGGCCCTGAAGGCCCGCAAGGCCCCAAGGGTGACACTGGCCCTGAAGGTCCGCAAGGCCCCAAGGGTGACGCCGGCCCTGAAGGCCCGCAAGGTTTACCCGGCGAAACTGGGGCAGGCGTCGCTGCGGGCGGAACCGCCGGCCAGGTCCTGACGAAGAAGAGCGGCACGGACTATGACACGGAGTGGAAGACGCCGGTTGTCACCGCTGGAGAGCTGCACTTTACCGATAAAAAACCCGTCGAGGTATCCGGCTGGGTTGACGAGGGTGTAATTACTGTAGTCTTTCAGTGCAAAGCAAGCGATGGATACCCAGCAGGGACAGAACCCGTGTACTATGAACTTCACCTCGTGGCAGACATCAAAGCTGGTAGCGAAACTGTCCACACTAATGTGACCATCCGGGCACAAACAATCATCACCCAGAAGCCCAGTGACGAAATGGCGTGTGACTTCAACTGTGTTATTGGTGCCGCGCTATTCAATGGCGTCGAGGGTCCAACTGCCAACGGTCTCTTAATGCTCACTGCCCCTGAGTACGCGCTTGGCGGCCTTATAAGTGGGGGAACCGACGTAGGTTATGCCCCCATGCCCACCTTCGGTCTTTATGGCAAAACACCAACAGCAATCAATATAACCACCGCTACAATAAAGTGGGCCTATCGTCAGTAAAGGAGGATAAAATGAAAACCGAGTTTCTGACTAACAACCGCTGCTATAAGAACCACAAAATCATCGCGCCGCTGGGCATCATGGTGCATTCTACCGGATGCAACCAGAAGCGCGTCGAGGCATACACGAAGAGCTGGAATAACCCCAAAACCACCGTTTGCGTTCATGCTTTCATCGGGCTACTGCCCGATGGAAGCGTGGGCACGGTGCAGACGCTCCCGTGGAACTACAAGGCGAATCACTGCGGCGTGGGGACCTCAGGTAAGAGCGGAAACAACTATCTCATTTCCTTTGAAATCTGTGAGGACAACCTGACTGACCCCGTTTATTTCGATGCCGTGTATTCTGAGGCTGTGAAGCTGTGTGCCAAGCTGTGCAAAGAGTATGGCTTTGACCCCCTCACGGACATCATCTGCCACAGCGAAGGGTACAGACTCGGCGTCGCGAGCAACCACGCAGACGTGATGCACTGGTTTCCCAAGTTCGGGAAGACGATGGACATTTTCAGAGAGGACGTGAAGAAGGCTATGGAGAAGAAACCTGCCGGCGCGTGGTCCGAAGAGGCTCGCAAGTGGGCGACTGAGAACGGGCTTATCACTGGGTACGGCAACGGGTACGATGGCTGGACCGACAACCTGACACGTGAACAGATGGCCGTCATTCTTAAGCGGTTCTATGATTTAATGAAGGGGTGAGACTATGGGTATGAACTTGCAGGGATACTGGAAGAATAAGGGTGGGGAGGGTGGAGAGTTTGTTATACCAGACGAACTCTATTTTGCAAATAGGTATTGGCTCAGCAATTATCTCCCTCCGCAAACAGAAGTTTACCTCGATATCCCGCTCAAACGTTTCCAATATAACGGTAAGCGGGTGTTTGTTTCCCACACGCCGCCGAACGCTGAAGAACCGACGTTGTGGGCAGAGAGATACGTTTCGTGCTTTTACCTACCGAATGTTGCAAATGCCGGAGCTGCGTCTCTTTCTGTCAACGGGCCGAACTATCCATACAACGACTATTATCGCAAAATATACCCAAACCCCGATGACCCTGGTAATCCTGAAAACTACATCATATCGACCGACCCGCTCAAAGTGAATTGCGTCGTTGGGTTCGATATGATGGGGGTCGCGATTGGAGGCTACACAGGATTGGTGCTGCCCGAAAAGCCTGACAATGCAGACATTATCCGCGACGCTGCAATCACCGATGCCCCTGTATCGAACGAGACCCGCTCTTTTATTACGAGGATTTCTTCAGCGTATGACAACGCTTTTACAATTCCCGCCCAATTCATCGGCGGCAGTGCTGTCATGAAAATGAATGGAAGATACTGTGCATCAAAGAGCGGCGAAAGCGGACCCATTCTTCGCGACGGTTTTGATGCGAACAAGCTGGATAATGTGGAGCCGTCGCTAACAGCCTTCTTTATTGGAGAGAACACTAACCCGGATATCCTACGGTTTGAACAGTGGCCCACAAAGGGCGACTGGGCATACTTTTTCCCTGCAACGAAAACTGTCCCTCAGGACTTGCGACGCTACGTATCGGGAATGGCGGCACAACCAGGCGCTTATATCCTTGGATACGACTCGCGGAATCCGTACACCTTATATCCAAAAACCAGTCAAGCCCCTGGCGCAGCTGGACAAATTGGATACGTCACCCGTTTTTCCAGAACGCCCAATTACAACGTTTATTACTACGGCGACGTTGTAACCCCACCTGAAAACCACGGCGCAGAATTTCAAAAAAGCTATAAATACTGCTGGTTCAAACTGGTGACGCATATCTATGACATGAAACACTGGGTTACTAAATAAGGAGCGATAATGTGATTTATTATAATTCAACAAAACTGCTGACACTGAAGGATATTGACGGTAAAGTTCCGGAAATATATATGACCTGTGGAAACAGAACGGGTGGTAAAACCTTCAATTATAAACGTCTGCTGTTTAACAAGTTTCTTAACCGTGGTGAGAAATTCTGCTGGCTTGTTCGCTTCGCTTATGAGATGGACGGCATTGACGAAAACCTCTTCAAGGATATCGGCCCGTTGAAATACCCAGGCAAGCAGCTTACATCTAAGCCTGTCGGCAAGAACCTTTTCAAGGAACTTTATCTTGACGGGGAGGCGTGTGGGTACTGCGTCCCAATTAACTCTGCGGATACCATCAAGAAATACTCTGCACGCCTGTCCGATGTTTGCAATATGTATCTGGACGAATTTATGAGCGAGAATACAAAATACTGCCCTGACGAGATTCGAAAACTCATGTCCATACACACATCTATTGCAAGAGGCGGAGGCGCTCATATACGTCGCGTACCGCTGTATATGTCCTGTAACGCCTACACACTATTCAACCCCTATTTCGTGGCTTTGGGCGTTACACGGCGAATTCAGCCCGGTTCTAAATTTGTGCGCGGAAAAGGGTGGGTACTTGAATTCGATTTCAATGAAGAGGCAAGTCACCAATATCTTAATTCCGCCTTTGCACAGGCGTTTTCTGAAAACGAGCCTTTGAACCGTTTCAGCAAGTATCAGGCAACGGTCGAGTTTGTCATGGATAGCAATTCCTTTATCCGCAAGGTTGACGGCCCCAAATATCCAATTCTTTGCGTGGTTTATAACGGTTCCAGATTCGGGTTCTGGGTGTCTGAAAAATATAACTGCTATTATATTTCAAAGAAGTACGAACCGTCCTGCATCTCCCCTGTCACGTTTAACGACTCGGACCACAACGAAAATATCATGTTCATAAACCGAAAGTCCCCCATTTCCAAGCGCCTCAGTGAGGCCTTTGACCGCGGCATGGTCTTCTTCGAGGATTATGAGTGTAAAACCATGTTCCTTGAGTTCATGAACAGAGCTATGTGCTGATGCAAAACGGCGGGCCGTCAATGACGGTCCGCCGCTCTGTTTTATGATTGAGGCGTATACTTCTTCAGATGCGTTTATCACTCGCGCCGCTACCGGCCCGGTCAAGGGTGATGCCCGGAAACGGTTTCTTCAGAATCCATACGTTAATCATGCTATTATAATACCACATATATCCCTCGCTGTCAATTAGGCAGCTTAATTTCGAACTTCGTAGGTATCAGCAGCGTCCCGCCCTGCACCACCGTGGGCCGCAGCTTGTATCCCTCAATGCACAAGCCGTAGTCGAAACTGTCCGGGGTGTATTTCCCTTCGTCCATGCCACGCATGAAGCACCGCTTCGTTTCAGCGTCCATACCAGCGCACCGGATTTCCCAGTGCGGGCCTTCCTTGAATTTGTTCTCTGCACCCATGTCACCGGGGCGCAGGTCATACCACGGGTTTGCGTATTTCCCTTCGCCCATGTGCTCCATGTACGTCTTCTGTCGGAGGAACACACCGTCATCCCAGTGGCTTTCCACTTTCCAGCAGCAGAGGGCGGAATCATGGATGGGCACGTCCACGGGGTCCTCGTGCCCCATGAGGTGCATCGAGTCCGTGTCGAAGTAGATAACGCGGTCATAGTTACGTTGACCCAAACGGATAGTTGTGGCTCTCGCATAGGCCGTACAGAAGGTGCCTACAGGCACGTACACGCCCTGGCGTTCATCCCCCACCACCGTTTTCATACGCACGGTGCCGCTCACTTCGTCATAGTGCGGAACCTTATACACGCCGGAGAGGCTCTGTGCGAACTTGCCATACAGGTTGTTAAGGAGCAGCTTCGCAAGCGTGCGCACGGCTCCCGTCGCGTGCATCTTGATTTCCATGTACTTGTCAATGTAGCAGTCAAAAAGACCTGCGGCTGCCTTGTACTTGAAACCGTCAACCCACTCAGCAGAGTACACGTCATACTGCTCCAGCATCAGCTCCCAGTCAACACTGGTCATGGTCATCTCCACCGGAGCGTGAGTCTCTCGGACGTATTCATTATCAGCAAACCCGAACGTCTTCTTCAGCTGGATGGAAGGGAGATGCCCCGGCTTCAGAGTGAACTCAAACCAGCCATGCCCCACCCACAGGGGATACTCCGCGTCCTGCTGGTAGAACCCCTGATAGTACGCTCCCTTGCCATAGGGGTAGGAGTTCCCGCTCTTCGAGTGCATGGACGATGGATAATGGCTGTTCGCGTCCACTGTGATGCCCGCAGAATAGCGTCCGGGGCGGTGTAGGTAACAATACCCACCCCTGTACGAACGTCGCACAAAGGCGTCTTCCTCGCGGCTCAGGATAGGAAAAATCTTTCTAAAGGCACTGTTTCCGCCTAACAGGTTGCGGTATTCCTCAAGGCAGTCGCTGCCGATGGTGAGCTTTTCGTGCCCTTCGGATATCATCGCACCAAGCGCTTCGGCAACCACCTGCACGTCGTTTTCAATGTATTTCTTCTCTTGCTCCGTGATGGCGTGACCCGGCTCACGGTCGAGATTGTAGTCAAGTTCAAGTTTGGTGTGAGAGGTTTTGAAATCCTTTGCAATCTGTGCGACGCTGAATGGGAGCTTTTTGAGGCTGTCACAGAATTTGACAACCTTGCCTGAGGTTAGGCACACGTCGATTTCATAATACTGCCCTTCAGGGCCTATGACGGTCGAGAACTGCCGGTATCCCAGTTTGGGCTTCTTTGTCTTATCATATTTTCCTCGCTGCTCACGCTCACGGTGCGTGAAGCCTTGGCAGAACAGGTGCGATAGGATAAAGGAACCGTCAAACCGAAGGTTGTGGAAGTAAATGGTGCAGTTGCCAAGTCCCTTCACGTAGTCAATGAAGTCAAAAATGTCGTTGCCCACTTCGACAGTCTCAATGTCGTCAAGTGAGCAGATGGCCCATGCCCACACCCATGTCTTCTTGTCAAACTGAGCACGGATACCTGCACGCGTTTCAAAGTCAGCGACGTAGTTTTTTGTTTGTTTACTCATATTCTTCGCCCCAGTCTGTGTCTTCACCCCACGGTATGCCGATGTGTTCAAAGATGATTTGTAGCCCTGCTGTTCCCCACTTGTCAAGGTAGAATAGATTTGCGCCTGTAAGGGTCGGAATAGCAGGGTTTTCTGCTACCCATCTCATGAGCTGAATAACTTCTTCTCCTGAATGGGTTTGCAGGTAGGTCAGGAACTGCCTTGCTCTCTCCCATCCTGTTTGTACGGCGAGCTTACTAACGGTGCTTATATAGTCGTCAACGGCCCTTTGCTGCCGCTCCATTCTCCACGTGGGAGATGCGCGCCGTTCGACACGTTCACGATATCGGCGGAACTCTTTTATGTTCTCAAAACGTAGAGCACTGACAGGTGGCTCGCCACGCTCTTTTAACTGACGTGCAGCTTTGTTCGACAGCTTCCTAAGCCGCAGAAATTCTTCCCATTCTTCGTATGGAATAGTCACGCCGGTTTCGGTGATATATCCTCCCACAGCCTCATGCACTGCGGTGGCAATGTCAGCCTGTTTACCTGTGATGAGGTAGGCAAGTTCAGAGGAGCGTGGCACCCGGTATCCCTTCCCCCTCATGGACGCCAGAGTGCGTGCAATTTCTCTCTTCTGCCGTGCCTTCCTGTACTTCTCTTCTTGAGCTTCTTGCTTAGCTAAAACAGAGGCAGGTGTGACACTACTCATGCCCTTCAGCTGTCTGCCTGTGATGCGCTGAAGCCTTTGCGTGCTCAGCTTCGTTATGTCATCCTTCGGCAGTACGTAGCCTTGTGCTTCGTAGTAGCGTATCATGTCACGCACACGGGCGAGTGCCTTGCGGCGGGTTTGAGTCATCTCTATCACCTCTGATTGTAGTATAGCATAGGAGTGCGCATAGGTCAAATTACAAATAGTTACAAAGAAGTAACAAATTGTA
>ERZ857969.3966-NODE-3966-length-13695-cov-3.717889_pt1 | contig 13695 bp, 13 predicted proteins | sample MGYA00519864_ERZ857969 | MGnify/ENA primary metagenome ERZ857969 (study PRJEB31778, sample SAMEA3449382) | human gut metagenome | biome: human gut; feature: human-associated habitat; material: faeces | place: United Kingdom | collected 2010/2012 ... | reverse complement strand
ACTTCTGCTTCGATATCTGCCTCTTCCATGCGGGTTTTGACCTCATCCACGATAGACTGCACAAAGGCCTCCCGTTCTCCTTTTCGGAGATTGATCTTTTCCACAAGATCATAATACACTTCCGGTTTCAGATATTTTAAAGAAAGGTCATCCAGTTCAATCTTGATCTTGGAAATACCAAGACGCTGTGCTATCGGCGCATAAATATCCATGGTTTCTCTGGCTTTTTCTTTCTGCTTTGGTGCCGACCAGTACTGTGCGGTACGCATATTATGCAGTCTGTCTGCCAGTTTTACCAGAATCACACGGATATCCTTTGCCATGGCGAGAAACATTTTTCTTAAGTTTTCCGCCTGCACCTCCACCTTGTCCGCAGAATAATTCAGCTGACCCAGTTTAGTAACACCATCTACCAGAAGTGCTACCTCACTGCCAAATTCACGAGTGAGGTCTTCTGTCGTCATCACCGTATCTTCCACTACATCATGTAAAAGTCCGGCAACAATTGTTTCTTTATCCAACTCCAGATCTGCCAGAATGATCGCCACACACAGCGGATGAATAATATAAGGTTCCCCAGACTTTCTTTTCTGACCTTCATGTGCTTTAGAAGCAATCTGATAGGCCTTTTTAATCATAGAAATATCGGTGGACGGATGATATTTGCGAATACTGCGGATTAATTCTTCATACAGCTGTTCCGGACTCGTAAAATCTTTCATACATTTTACATTGGCCTCTACCGCCTCGATCTCCTGCATCCGTTCCTCTTCCGTTTTTATTTTTCCATCTTCCATAGATTCACCGCCTGTTTTTGTTTATTTACCCTCGTAACAGATGACAGATTCCACATCATACTCTTTCAGTCGTTCTCTGCCCTTTAAGCCTGCAAGTTCCATCAAAAATACAATTTTAACGACCTCGCCGCCCAGACGTTCCACCATCTTTGCAGCTGCCTCTATGGTGCCGCCGGTAGCAACCAGATCGTCGATCAGAACAACTTTCTGTCCAGGTTTCACAGAATCTTTATGCATCTCGATCGTTGCACTTCCATACTCAAGATCATAATCCTGGGAAATCGTCTCACACGGCAGTTTTCCTTTTTTCCGTATGGGTACAAACGGCTTATGTAAATTATATGCCACCGGCACACCGAAAATAAAACCTCTCGACTCAGTACCTGCAATCACATCCACGTCCACATCCTTGAGTTTTTCCTGAATGGAATCGATTGCCAGCTGCAGTCCGTCTGCGTCCTGCAAGATACTGGTTACATCACGAAAAATAATTCCCGGTTCCGGAAAATCCGGAATACTTCTCACATATTCTTCAAGCTTTTTCATAACAATCTCCCTTCTTTATATGAACTTTATCCCCTTCGGGTAAGCAATATCGACAATTAGCGACTACATTATACCATTAATCACGATTCATCGCAAATTTATTTTACCTGAATCGCTTTGTGCGGACACATTTCCTGACAGCAGAAACACCGGATACATTTATGATAGTTATAAACCGGCGGCTTTCTTCTGCCGTTTTTAAATTGCAGGGCTTTTCCCTCCACCGGACAGGCTTCCACACAGATTCCGCATTTTTTGCACTTGTCTGCTTCTATATATGGTTTTTTCTGAAAATATCGTAAAAAACCGTTATTAAACCGGTTCCACAGATTCCCTCTCTGCTTTTTACGGTCTACATTGAAATCCGGATTTCCGAAACGTTCCACTGCCTCCTGCATCGTGATCTCACCACCGTCCGTTAACAGCCGGATATTTTCTTCCCTCCAGGTACCAAGTCCCATCGTTTCTCCATGTACATTTGTCGGAACCATCTGTGGATCAAGATGTACCAGATGACAATATACACTGTCGATGGCCACCGGATCATTGCCCAGAAGCAGCACTTTCATCTTCACCGGATCTCCGGAAGTCGGTCCGTTTCCATCCATCGCCACGATCCCGTCCATCACGCAAAACCGCGGTTTGATCAGCTGATTCAGATCGATCAGCTGTCTTGCAAAAATGTCTGCATTCGTATATTTGGTATGCCCTTTGGCTTTATGGAGTCCGCTGATGCAGCCATACAGATTTTTTACCCCACCGGTTACTCGTTCGAGAGCATGTGTCTTCATCTTACAAAGATTGATCAGCGCATCCGTTTCCTGCACCGGTTTCGCCAGAAAGAATTCTTTTGCCGTGTGTCCCTGCGGATAAGATACCGTACTTCCCTCATTAAAATCAACGATCGTGACACCATAATCTTCCAGCATCTGATCCATGCCGGTGCCTTCCATGACTTTCTTCGCTGACCCCACACCGCAGGAATCCCCGCAGCTCAGATGCACATAGCCTTCTTCTTGCAACAGTCTTACGATACCTTTGACCACTGCCGGATGGGTAATGACTGCCCGCTCCACTTCCGTTTTTCGTACCAGATTTGGTTTCAGCAGAATCTTTTCTTCTTTTTTCAGGAAAGTTTCCCATCCCCCTAGTAAAGCTATTCCCTTTTTCAGTGTACTGTAAACCAGTTCTTCCTCATAACTTTCGCAGGAAAGAATCACAACTTCACTTTTCATTCTTTTTGTTCTCCTGTATATGTATTCTATCTGCTTTTTAAGCACTGTTCCTGTCTCCGGCTGTCCCGTTTTCACATGTTGTTTCCGCCATCATGTTTACCATATACTTTCTCATCAGATCATTCCCATACTGCGAAGCAGGTACAGCCAGAATGTCAGTGTGAATCCGCTGAAAAATGTCGTCAACATCACAATGCTCGACGCCAGTACCCCCTCATGTCCCATATTTCTTGCCATGACATAAGAACTTACCGTTGTGGCAGAACCAAGCATCACAAGAATGGCGATCAGTTCCTTCTGCCGGAATCCAAGCATCACAGCAACCGGCAAAAATACCGCACACCAGACCACCAGTTTCAATACCGTAGCAGTAACCGCCGGTTTGATCTTTCCGAATGCTTTTTTTGCATCGAACGCAGCACCCATCGCCATCAATCCCAGTGGAGTTGCCAGTTTTCCCAGATTATCTACTGTCTTGATAAGAATCGGCGGACAGGGCAGTTTGCATCCTGACCAGATCACCCCTGCAAGGATTCCAAGAATAATCGGATTGGTTGCAATCCCTTTTAAAGTCTTCTTTATCAGTGTTCCGTCCAGTCTCTCTCTCTCCGGTTTCAGAAAAGCCAGTACCACAACGGCCATCACATTATAAATCGGCACCGAAGCAATGATCATCAATGGCGCCATGCCTGATGTTCCATATATATTCTGGATAAATGCAATACCAAGGATTGCAGCGCTGCTCCGGTAAGCCCCCTGAACAAATTCTCCCTGGATACTTTTGTCTTTCCACAGACAGGAAATCAAAATCGAGATCACGATACAGATCATCGTTGTCAGTGCGCAGTATGCCACAAAGGTACCGTTCCACACGTCCCGAAAGTTTGCCTGGGAAAGATCGGAAAACAACAGGGCCGGCAGTGCCGCCTGAAAAACAAACTTATTTGCTTTATTGGTAAATTCTTCATCCATCAGCCCCACTTTCCGGAAGACAAATCCCAGGATCATCGTAAAAAAGATTGGCACTGTGGCATTCAGACTGAATATCAGATTCTCCATGTTACACTCCTACACCAGACCGAAGCAACGCAGCACATACAGCCATGCTGTCATAGTAAAAGCACTTCCCAGCGTAGTAAGCATGACCACACTCGAGGTAAGCGTTCCTTCGTGTCCCATATTTTTTGCCATAATAAAACAACTGACTGCGGAAGAAGAACCTGCCACTACAAGTGCTCCTACCATCTGTTCGTTTCGTAATCCGCTCAGGGCTGCAAGCGGCAGGGCAATCATGGCAATTCCTGCCAGTCGCAAAAACGTTGCACCAAGTGCCGGCCGGATCTGACCGATTGCTTTCTCTCCCTCAAAGGAGCCACCCATCGCCATGAGACCAAGCGGTGTGGCCAGACTGGTCAGATTGTGCACTGTCTTGCTGACGATCGTCACCTGTGGCACATGGCAGACAGACAGAAGCATTCCTCCGGCGATACCGAGAATGATCGGATTGGTCAGAATTCCTTTTACAGTCTCTTTTGCCAGATTTCCTGCTGCCTTCTTTTCCCCATTCGGTTTCATAAAAAGCAAAATGATCACAGCCAGAATATTATTAAACGGGACATTTCCAATCAGCATCAGAGAAGCCATATCGGATTTTCCGTAAATATTACTGATAAATGCGATTCCCAGCAGTGCAGAATTACTTCGAAACGCCGCCTGAGCAAACTCTCCACGGATATTCTCATCCTTCACCAGTCTGGAACACAGGACACTGACCAATCCGCCGCCAATCGTGATAGCCGCACAGAAGCCGACAAATTTTCCGTCCCACAGTGTCTGAAAGTCTGCACTCCAGAGATCTTCCAGCAGCAGCAGAGGCAACGCCGCCCGGAAGACAAATCGGTTGATTTTCTTTATAAAACTTTCATCCAGCAGTCCGATCTTACGAAATCCATATCCCAGAAGCATTGTAAAAAAGATCGGCAGCGTGGCATTTAAACAAAAGAACAGATTTTCCATAAGTATGTAAAAGGAGCCATAGCACGATCACTCATGCGACAGCTCCTGTCTCCTTATTCAAAAATTTTATTATAAATCGGGAAACAATCCAGTGTTGCAAAATAGTCTCTTGGAGTCTCTGCCCGGCGGATCATCTCAAAACTGCCGTCTTCTTTCAGCAGGATTTCCGCTGATTTCAGTTTGCCGTTATAATTGTAACCCATCGCATAACCATGTGCACCAGTGTCATGGATTACCAGATAATCTCCCATATCGATCTTCGGAAGCATCCGGTCGATGGCAAATTTATCATTATTTTCACAAAGAGATCCTGTGATATCATACTTATGATCACATGGCTGATCTTCTTTTCCCATGACCGTAATGTGATGATATGCTCCGTACATTGCAGGACGCATCAGATTTACTGCACAGGCATCACAGCCAATATACTCTTTATATGTGTGTTTTTCATGAATCGCTTTTGTAACCAGGCAGCCATAAGGTCCTGTCATAAAACGTCCCATCTCCGTATACAGTGCCACGTCACCCATTCCTGCCGGAACCAGCACTTCTTCGTACACTTTCCGCACTCCTTCTCCGATTACACGGATATCATTCGGCTCCTGATCCGGCTTGTAAGGAATTCCCACGCCACCGGAAAGATTGATAAATTCAATATCAGCCCCTGTCTCTTTTTCCAGTTTTACAGCAACTTCAAACAATACTTTTGCCAACATCGGATAGTACTCATTGGTTACAGTGTTGCTTGCCAGGAATGCATGAATACCGAATTTCTTTGCTCCTTTTGCTTTCAGGATCTTAAATGCTTCAAAGAGCTGTTCTGTGGTCATACCGTATTTTGCATCTCCCGGGTTATCCATGATATCATTGCTGATTTTAAAGAGTCCACCCGGATTGTAACGGCAGCTGATGGTCTCCGGAATATATCCGATAGCTTTTTCCAGAAAATCAATATGGGTAATATCATCCAGGTTGATGATTGCTCCCAGTTTTGCTGCATACTGATATTCCTCTGCCGGTGTGGCATTGGAAGAGAACATAATATCAGCTCCCTTGCATCCCATCGCCTTAGAAAGCATCAGTTCGGTCATGGAAGAACAGTCACATCCACATCCATATTCTTTCATGATCTGAATCAGTGTCGGGTTCGGGCATGCTTTCACCGCAAAGTACTCTCTATACCCTTTGTTCCATGCGAAAGCTTCTTTTACTGCTTTTGCATTGTCCCGGATACCTTTTTCATCATACAGATGATAAGGAGTTGGAAATTTTGCGGTAATCTCATCCAGCTGTTCCTTTGTTACAAATGGTTTCTTGTTCATTTTTTCATAATCTCCTCTGTTGTGTTCTGTTACATTATTTTGCCTGAATAACCTGCATGATATTGGTCACTGCGCCTTCCCCGTTTACCATATTGGTAGCCGGATCTCCCGCGGTAAATACCACAATGTCACCTTTCTTCACCAGATTTTCTCTTCTCACAATATACATGGCATGTGAAATGATATTCTCTGTGGAATCTTCTTCATAACCTGCTACGGAAGTGACTCCCCAGTAGATCTGCATCTTTCTTCTGGCCCACTCATTCGGACTTACGGCATAAATCGGCACTTTCGGTCTGAAGTTAGAGATCAGACGGGCGGTCTGTCCGGAAATCGTAGGTGTTACTATACAGTCTGCTCCCAGATTTTCTGTGGTCTGTACTGCTGCCACACCAACCGCACTGGAAACATTTTTATTACCCCGCAGCGCACGGTAGTCCAGAAAACGTTTGTGTGTCATATACGGCTCGGTAGATTCCGCGATTTTCACCATCATCTGTACCGCCTGTTCCGGATATTTTCCCATTGCGGTCTCACCGGATAACATGATGGCATCAGTTCCATCGTAGATGGCATTTGCAACGTCAGTTACTTCTGCTCTGGTCGGGCGTGGTGCACGCATCATGGAGTCGAGCATCTGTGTGGCAGTGATAACCGGTTTGTAGGATTCATTACATTTGCGAATGATCATTTTCTGAATATGTGGAACCTTATGTGCCGGGATTTCCACACCCAGATCGCCTCTGGCAACCATCACGCCGTCCGCAGCTTTAATGATCTTGTCGATATTATGTACGCCCTCTGCATTTTCAATCTTGGCGATAACATCGATCCGCTCTCCACCGTTTGCACGAAGCAGTTCTTTAATCTCTTTGATTGCTTCTGCATTTCTTACGAAAGAAGCAGCGATAAAGTCAATTCCCTGTTCGATACCGAACAGAATATCTTTCTTATCCTGCTCAGTGATCGCCGGAAGTTTCACTTCTACATTCGGAACATTGATTCCTTTTTTCTGACCCAGTTCTCCACCATTGACAACCCGACAGACTACATCGGTATCTGTTACGTTCTCAACAGTCAGCTGAATCAGTCCGTCATCAATCAGGATCGTATCTCCCACTTTTACATCCTTCGGGAGATTTTTATAGGTCTGACTGCAACGAGTGTTATTTCCCTCTATCTGTTCCGTTGTCAGTGTAAACCGGCTTCCTTCTTCCAGATATACTTTCTGTCCGCCTTCCAGAATACCGGTACGGATCTCCGGTCCTTTGGTGTCCAGTAATATAGCGATAGGCAACTTCAGTTCTTTTCGTACTTTTTTTAACAGATCCATTCTGATTTTCTGTTCTTCATGATCTCCGTGAGAAAAATTGAATCTGGCGACGTCCATACCTGCTTTAACCAGTTTTCGCATCATCTCTTCGTCATCCGTGTTCGGTCCCATAGTGCAGATAATTTTCGTTTTTTTCATAAAGTATGCCTCCCTATCTTATGTGCGTATGTGTAAACAGATGGTCCTGACAATACTCATAATTGCCGTTACACTTGGAACAGAAACGGAATTCCAGATGCTCTCCGTCTTTTTCTGTTCTTCCACAGATTGCACATTTATGTTTAGTGATTCCCTTGTTGTCTACCTGGCTTCGATGAACCGCTCTTTGAAATTCTTTTCTTCTGTGAATCTCTCTCGGATTATACCGGCTCATATTTCGTGTCATGAAAAAAAATATAATAAAGTTCATCAAAGAACAGATAATCGCAACTCTTACCGCCCATCCGGACTGAATCATCTCTGCCAGAATCATCAACACATAAGCGACACCAAGCCATTTGATTTTTAATGGAATGATCATCATAAACAGCACCTGGTTATCCGGATAGGTTGCCGCATAAGCCAGGAAGATAGACATGCTGATATAATACGTGCTGAACAGTCCGCCAAATAAAACATTGCCGCCCAGTACAAAATTCAGGATAAATGCTCCGATGATTGTCATCAGAATACCTGAGAAGATGTATACATTATAGCGAAACGCTCCCCAAGTTCTCTCCAGAGAAGTTCCGATAGAGTAGTAAAACATCAATGTGATCAATATAAAGAAAATATTCTGTGTAGACGGTGGAATCAGCAGCCAGCTGACAATCCTCCATACCTGTCCGCGCAGGATCATGGCCGGTTCCAGTGTCATGTAGGTAAGTACCTGTGGAGTTATCATATACAACAGATATCCTGCCGCATAAGTCAGTACGATATACAAAGATAAATTGGTCAGTGCATATCTGCCGAATCTTCGCTCCATTTTATTCAAAAAATTCATATTTTTCTCCTTTTTAAGATGTTAGTCAAAAAGTATTTTGCCCCCATTGATTTCTGATTATTCCGTACTTCGTACTCTCACAATCAGAATAAGTCTTTTTTGCGGAAAACAATAGCTACCAGGATACTGAACACCAGAGAAAGCAGAATCACCATGAGAAATCCCATCGGATTATCCGCAAAAGGCATACCGACAGACTTTAAGTTCATACCATATGCACTGAAGATCATCGTCGGAATCGACATAACGATCGTCACTGTTGCCAGGAACTTCATAACAATATTCAGATTATTAGAAATAATTGAAGCGAATGCTTCTGTTGTTCCACTTAAGATACCACTGTAGATATTTGTCATCTCGATAGCCTGTTTATTCTCGATAATAACATCTTCGAGCAATTCTGTATCTTCCGGATACTGCTTGATATTTTCCACTTTTAACAGTTTTTCCAGAACCACTTCATTTGACCTCAGGGATGTAGTAAAGTACACCAGAGATTTCTGCAGCTCCAGCAGTTCTATCAGTTCCTGATTTCTCTGCGATTTGTGCAGTTTCTGTTCTACTTCATCACTCTTTTTGTCGATGATTCGCAGATAATGCAGATACAAAGATGCGTTGCGGTACAGAATCTGCAGGATAAAACGTGTTCTCTTATATGTGAAGAAATTCCGTACCCTTCCATCCATGAAAGAACTTAATACCGGGGTATCTTCCAGGCATACTGTGAAGATCTTATCATCTGTCACCACAATACCCATAGGGATTGTTCCATACCATTCTTTGTCATTTCGTTCTTCGATCATAGGAATATCTACCAGAATCAGTGTGTAATGATCTTCCACTTCGATACGAGAACGTTCTTCCTCATCCAGAGGTGCCCGCAGATGATCCACGTCGATATCATATTTTTCTGCTATTTCCACAATCTCGGTGGCTGTCGGATCGATCAGTGCGATCCAGCTTCCCTCCTGTGCCTCATTGATCTGATGTACATTATTATCTATGGTTCTGAAAATCTTAACCATGTTATAAATCTCCCTTCTGTATGTTTGCCACTGCCAGAACGTGTCTGAAAAAGGCTTTTCGTGAGCTGCGAGATCCAGTTTGTGGGAGATTTTATCCGAATGAGGGCGGCGTAGCGGGCTACGGCAACCGAATGAGGGTAAAATATACCGCAAAGTGGGGCTTGCAGATTGCGGAAATGATTTTTCAGACACGCTCTAAGACACAGAAAGTACTTCCGGTCCTATGGGCGGCATATCCAGATATTTTGTTTTATCCGCTCGAGGATCAGGCCCGGCTTCCATTTATAACACTTCCTTTCCTAATTTTACATTTGCTCAAAAAGCAGTTTTCAGGGCACTCACTTTGCCATGATAAAATGCCAAAATTTAAGTTCATTATAAAGCCGTCAACTACTGTTTGTCAATTTCTTTACAAATTTTCTTCCCTGATATATAATAGCGAAAGATGCTTATTTTTCTAAGATTCTTTTGATAATTTTTTAACCATTATAATAAGGAGAGTTTATGGCTGGATCATCTTTTGGTAGCATTTTTCGTATTACCACCTGGGGCGAATCCCATGGTGCCGGACTGGGTGTCGTAGTAGACGGTTGCCCGGCCGGTCTTCCTTTATGTGAGGAAGATATTCAGATTTTTTTAAACCGTAGGAAACCGGGGCAGAGCAAATTTGCCACACCTCGAAAGGAAGACGATACCGTGGAGATTCTGTCCGGTGTTTTTGAAGGCAAAACCACCGGAACACCAATTTCCATGCTGGTAAGAAATACTTCCCAGCGTTCCCGTGATTATTCGGAAATTGCTTCCTATTACCGTCCAGGACATGCCGACTACACTTTTGATGAAAAATACGGTTTCCGTGACTACCGGGGAGGTGGACGTTCCTCCGGTCGGGAAACCATTGGCCGTGTGGCGGCCGGAGCTGTCGCATCCAAACTGCTTGCCACACTTGGCATTTCCCTGACTACCTATACCCGTTCTATCGGACCCGTAACCATCAAGACCTTTGACAGGACACAGATTGAACAGAATAAGCTGTATATGCCTGATGCGGATGCTGCCGCTGAAGCTTCCGCATATCTGCTGCACTGTATGAAAGAGCAAAACTCCTCCGGTGGCATAGTGGAATGCATCGTGAATGGTCTTCCGACCGGCCTTGGTGATCCGGTTTTCGAAAAACTGGATGCTAATCTTGGAAAAGCAATTCTCTCCATTGGTGCTGTAAAAGCTTTTGAGATCGGTGACGGTATGGCAGTAGCATCCGCTACCGGTCGTTCCAACAACGATCCGTTCCTTCCTGGTGAAAACGGAGCCATCCGGAAAGCCAGCAATCACGCCGGAGGAGTTCTTGGCGGAATCAGCGATGGCAGTCCCCTGATTCTTCGAGCCGCTATCAAACCCACACCGTCCATCGCCTCCTTCCAGGACACCGTAAATAAACAGGGTAAACCAATCTCTGTCTCCATCAAAGGCCGCCACGACCCCATCATTGTTCCCCGTGCCGTAGTAGTCGTAGAATCCATGACTGCCCTCGTCCTCGCCGACGCACTTCTTCTGAATATGACTGCAACGATGGATAACGTAAAGAAAATCTATACTGATAAATAAACTTATCACATAAAAAACCGTGATAACATTAGAAAGGATGTACATTCTAATGTCACCACGGTTTTTATTTGGAAATGTTTCCCAGTATTTATCGGAACTTTTCCACTTGAAACAGTTCTTGAGGATTGTCAGAACCGTCCCCATTGAAAAACCAGCAACAGGCTCCGGATTTTCTTTGTAGCAACACTTTGTGGGCGCCTAGGACAAGCTTTGAAATCCGACACTTACGGAGACTTTCGCTTGGGTCAGCTGACCCAAGTGAATATAGTCGCAGTTAGTGGCTAGTTCAAAGTTGCCCTGCCCACGTTGCAGCAAAGAAAATCCGGAGCCTGTTGCGTCCCCCTTTTTCAACCAATCTTACTCTACTTCAATATTTGTCATCAAAATACAGTTCGGTGTCTCCACCTTCATCGGTTTCCCTTTCATCACGATCAATTTCTTCTCATAATCAATTGCAAACGTTGTAATACTGTTGGACTCATGATTCACAACCGCCAGATGCTTTCCGTCCGGGAACAGTGCGATATCCTTCGGATATTCCCCACTGATCGGCAGTGCAAATTCCTTCGTCAGCTTTCCATCCTCCGGATTAATAGAGAACATAGCCACTGAATTATCCCCTGCCGTAGAAGTAAACAGATACTTTCCATCCGGTGACATCGTCATGGCTGCTCCGCAGTCATGCATCGGATCCAGCTGATCGGACAGCGGTTCTACTAACTGAATCAGTTCAAATTCCGGTCCCTTATCAGTATCTTTATATGTGAATACGCCTACTTTATTAATTAATTCGAACAGAATGTACGCATATTTGCCGTCTTTACTAAACACGATCTCTCTCGGTCCGGATTCTCTCTTGCATCGAAGAATATCCACCAGTTCCATGCGATTTCTTGTTGTATTGATCCGGTAAATCTTTACCTGATCGATTCCATTATCTACCGCACATACATATTTTCCTTCCGGTGTTGTCTTCACACAGCTGACATGTGGACGGAAGTTACGTTCTGCAACACTTCCGACTCCTTTGTGGAACACGCCGTCAAAAACCTGACCCAGACGGCCATCCTGGTGTGTATGTACTGCTGTGATCTTGCCATCATGATATCCGGCAACAAACAGATATTTTCCTGTATCGTCCACGCACAGATAACAACCTCTCATACCATCAATACCCACCTTATTGATCAGTTCCAGATCACCATCCGGTTTGATCTCAAACACTGCCACGCCTTCATCTGCAATCGAATACAGATACTTGCCGTTTTTCGATTTTACCACATAAGATGAATTGTTTACCGGCACTACTTTTCGCTCGCTCAGTGTACCTTCTTCCACATCCACGTCATACAGATGAATTCCAATACTGCTTCCATGTGTATAAGTTCCAACATATGCAATGTATTTTTCTTTTTCCATGATGTTTTTTCCTTTCTTTGCAATATTTGTGTATTTTTTAATATCTGTTAATTATTTTATCATATTTCAGACTATTTCACAATTCTTTCTTGAGGAACTTGCGAATTGTCTTCTTTCTATGATACACTCTCTGTATAATTTCGAATACAATATTCAAAAAGGAATCCACATATGAAACGAATATTCTCTTATACAATAACTGCACAGGACAGTGATCAGCGCATCTATGATTTTCTGTGTCATCACGGCTATTCCCGGCACATCCGCACCTGGCTCAAGCAGCATCCCGGTTCTGTCCGTCTGAACGACAAGGAAGCACTCTTTTATTTTCCGCTCAAAACCGGTGATCTGCTGGAAATCACACTCGAGGAAGAACAGCCCTCGGAAAATATCATTCCAGTCTGCCTGCCGCTCCACATTATCTATGAAGACGAAGATCTGATGGTCATCGATAAACCGGCAGATATGCCGGTACTTCCATCGGCAATTATGAAAATACTCTGGCAAATGCAGTTGCCTGGTACTTCCAGCAACAAAATATCCCCTTTGTCTTCCGCTGTATCAACCGTCTGGACCGCGACACCACCGGACTCCTGATTCTCGCAAAAAATATGCTGAGTGGTGCCATTCTTTCCGATCAGATGAAAAAACGCGAGATTCACCGTATCTATCTTGCCATCACAGAGGGAAAGACCGATCCCGCCGGTACCATCAACCGTCCAATCGGACGCGCAGATCATTCTCTGATCTTACGGCAGGTTGATCCTGACAAAGGAGATCCCGCCTGTACTCATTATCTGCAAAAATGCTGGCATCCGAAAACCTTTTACCCGGCAACTCTTTCTGTTCCACAGGATGGTCTTTCTCTGGTGCAGTTGCAGCTGGAAACCGGACGTACCCATCAGATCCGTGTGCATATGACTTCCATCGGACATCCTCTGATCGGAGATACTCTGTACAATCCGGAAACTGCTCTGCTGGCTCGTCAGGCACTACACTCTTATCGGCTGGCATTTACCCACCCTGTCACCGGAGTTCCCCTGGAGTTTACTTCATCCCTCCCTGCAGATATGGCAGAATTTTTCCCGGAATATCATGCGTAAGTATTTTTATGATGTCGTAGTCAGAAGATACAAAAAAAGATCTGAGAAATGCTTTTTCACATTTTTCAGATCTTTTTATTTTTCACATGATATTTCTGTTTATCCGACAGAATTTCCCTGTTTTCCTACATTGCGCGAATCCGCGGTACCTCTGCCACATGCAGATATTTGCTGATACATTTTACCAGCAGATCATGCTCGGATACATGATCCAGACCGGTGATTGCAACCGTTCCGATCACACCCACTTCTTCTACACGAATCGGAAATCCGCCTCCACAGGCCGCATACTCTTTCTCATCAAGA
>ERZ857969.3963-NODE-3963-length-13708-cov-15.857980_pt1 | contig 13708 bp, 14 predicted proteins | sample MGYA00519864_ERZ857969 | MGnify/ENA primary metagenome ERZ857969 (study PRJEB31778, sample SAMEA3449382) | human gut metagenome | biome: human gut; feature: human-associated habitat; material: faeces | place: United Kingdom | collected 2010/2012 ... | reverse complement strand
ACTGCAACACAAAGCTAGAACAATGGCTATGGTTGATAGATGGAAGTAAGGAGGAAAAAGTAAAAATGTCGGCAAAAGAAAATGAAGAAATAGACAAAACAGTAAAGGAATTAAATAAATTAAGCAAAGATCCAGATGAAGTCGCAAAGTATGAAGAACGTGAGTGGAGCATTATGAGATACGATGTCGAGATGAAAACCAATAGAGAGCTTGGAGAAAAAGAAGGAGAAAAACGTGGAAGAGAGGAAGGAAGAAAAGCTGAAAAAATTAAAATTGCAAAGAAATTATATTCTTTACAAACACCAATAGAAAAAATAGCAGAGATTGTAGAATTAAGTATTGAAGAAGTCAAAAAAATAACACAATAAAATAATAAAAAGAAATATTAAAACTAAAAAATTAGCTTTACAAAATTAAGGTAAGGCTAATTTTTTTATTGACAATTTTTTTTCATATTACTATAATTGGAGATGTTAAAAATGATGCTGTAGATACATCATAAAACGCATGGAGGCAGTAATAAATGATTCAATTATTTGAGGTTAAAAAGAAAACAAAAAAAGAGGATAATGAATTATTAAATAAATATTCAGAAATATCAAAGAAAACAAAAGAAGAAGTATTAAAGGAATATAATACGAGTGAGAGTGGAATAACTGAAAATAAAGCTTCGGAGTTATTGGGGCAAAATGGTCCTAATGTTGTTGTTAAGAATGAGAAGAAGAGCCGATTATATTTTTTGTTTAATAGTTTTAAAGATAAATTTATAATTATTTTAATTGTACTGGCTGTAATAAACTATTTTTTAAGTGATGCTTTAAGTACATATATAATTCTTGGAATTGCTGTTATTAGTGCTTTAATTAGATATTTTCAAGATTATAGTGTATATAAATTTAACCAAGAGTTGAAAGCTAAAATGTACACCACAACCAATGTTGTAAGGGGCGGAAAAGAAAAAGAGATAAGAGTTGAAAAGGTTGTGCCAGGTGATATTGTACATTTGAGTGCAGGCTCTATGATTCCAGCGGACATAATGCTGATAGACAGCAAAGACTTATTTGTGAACCAATCTGTTTTTACTGGTGAGAGTGTTCCAGTTGAAAAGGTCGCACAAAATACCAATGATGCAAAAGAAATATTTTCTATTCCAAATATTTGTTTAATGGGTTCTAGTGTTGTAAGTGGTAGAGCAACTGGAGTTGTTATAGATACTGGATTTACAACATACTTGGGAAGAATGAGTAAAGAGGTTGAGACTAAGAAAGAGCCAACAAACTTTGAAAAGGGAATGAATAATATCACAAAAATGCTAATAAGATACATGCTTGTTGTTTCGGTTGCAGTTTTTGTAATATATGGCTTTATCAGAAAAGACTGGTTAGAGGCTATACTGTTTGCTTTATCTGTTGCAGTTGGAATTACTCCAAGTATGCTTCCAATGATAGTAAATGTAAATTTGACGAGAGGCACAAAGGTATTAGCAAAGAAGAAAACTCTTGTAAAAAATATAAATTCAATTCAAAATTTGGGTGCCATAGATGTTTTATGCACGGATAAAACAGGAACTCTTACAGAAGATAAAATTGTTCTTCAAAAATATATAGATGTTAATGGAAACGAAGATACATCAATATTGGAATACGCATACTTAAACAGCTATTTCGGAACTGGAATGAAAAACCTAGTAGATAGGGCAATTATCACATATGGAAACGAAAAGAATGTAAAAGAAATAGTAAACGATTATACTAAAATAGACGAGATTCCATTCGATTATACGAGAAAGAGAATGAGTGTTGTTGTAAAGAGTAACAAGAATAACGGCTACAGAATGTTTACTAAAGGGGCTTTGGAAGAAATTTTGAAGGTGTGCACAAAGGTAAAATACAATGGACATGTAAATGAGCTAACACCTGAAATGGTTGAAATAGTTGAGCAAAAAGCAAAAGAATATGCTGTGCAAGGAATGCAGGTTATAGCAATTGCCTCGAAAAGAGAGTACAGGGGAGTAAATGTATTTAATGTTTCAGATGAGGCAAACATGACATTTATCGGATTTGTTGCATTCTTAGACCCAGCTAAAAAAGATGCAAAAGCTACATTAAAGAAGTTGAAAAGTATTGGAATTACAACCAAAATATTGACTGGAGATAACCCATATGCTGCAAATAATATTTGTAATCTAGTTGGATTAGAAAATAAAGAAACACTTCTAGGAACAGATATAGACAAGTTGTCTGATGAAGAGCTTGCTAAAAAGGTTGAAGAAGTTAATGTTTTTGCTAGAATGAATCCATTGCAAAAAGAAAGAGTAGTAAAACAGCTAAAAAACAACGGTCACGTAGTTGGATATATGGGAGATGGAGTAAACGATTCGCCTTCATTACACATAGCAGATGTTGGAATAAGTGTAAACACTGCAACAGATATTGCAAAAGAAGCGGCAGATATAATATTGCTAGAAAGAAGTTTGAAAGTAATTTATGAAGGTGTGCTAGAAGGCAGAAGAGTGTATGGAAACATTATAAAATATATGAAAATGGCATTGAGCTCAGACTTCGGAGACGTGTTCAGTATTGTAATTGCAAGTATTTTCTTGCCATTCTTACCATTATTGCCAATACAAATGTTATTACAAGACTTTTTATATGACATATCTCAAATAGCAATTCCATATGATGATGTAGACAAAGAATTTCTAGAAAAGCCAAAGAAGTGGAGCACAAAAGGAATTAGCAAATTCATGAATGTAATGGGAATAACAAGCTCATTAATAGACGTACTTGCATTTTTAGGCTTCTGGTTCTTATTTGGATATAATGCAAGCAAAGAAACATTCTTCCAAACAGCATGGTTTGTAGAATGTTTAATATCGGAAACAATGATAATCCATTACGTGCGTACAGCTAAAAGACCTTTCATAGAATCAAGGGCAAATAAATGGCTAACACTCGGAACTTTTGGAACAATAATTGGAACAATATTAACACCAATATTGCTACACAACATACCAAGCTTCCATTTTGAAATATTACCACTAAAATATTATGGATTTGTAATACTACTATTGGCAATATATTCAGTGTTAGTAGAAATAATAAAGAAAATATACATAAAGAAAAATGGGGAATGGCTATAAAATTTATAGTAAAATCCTCTTGCAATAAAATTTTAGTAATGGTATTATAGTAGTGTAAAATTACTAAAGGTGGAATGATTATGAAAAAAACGAAAGAATTAGAAAACGAAGAGACTTCAGTTTCAATGGATAAAATATTAAAAATAGAATCATTAGAAGATGCAAAAGAATTCGAAAGAGTTGCTAGTGGCCGTAAATTTTGCAAAAGAGGTACGAGAGTTCAAGATATATGTGAGGAAGAAGTTGAAAATTACATATGCAAAACAAGGGGCAACTTATTATTAAGATGGTACTTGCATAGAAAAATGAAAAAGAATAAAGAAAAACTTTTATTAGAAAGCAGAGTAACTAGTGTAATAAGAGCATTGGCAGTTGCTTACATAGAAGAAAACGATGAAATAGACGAAGAAATAGTAACTAAAAATGTTAAGAACATAATCTTAGCAAAAACAAAAGAATATATGTCTAAATAGAAAATTCGCCCATTAGGGACGCCCATTTTTGGGGACAAAAAATTAAGAACTAATTTAAATTTTAAAAATAAGGTAAAGCACGCTTTTGAGGAGTTTGAAAGAGCTTCGAATAAGAGCATCATAATAATTATGGAAGAGGAACGTCAAAAAAATATGGACGTTCTTCTTTTTTATGAGAAAAATTGAAAATATTTAAACTGTGAGCTAATATATTATGTCTCTTAAATTCTCTATAAACGAAAAAATGCAATACGACAAAATACAACAAAAAAAGACAAATTGAAAAAGTTAAAGAAAAACTATTGCACTGGTGTGAAAATAATGATATTATTTTGGTGGAGTATTTATATCTATAACGTATATAGAAATAAATACGATTAATGCAACAAATATATACGTGGTAGATGTATGTACGAAAAGAAAATTTTATAGTAAAAAAGAACTTAATTGAATTAATAGAAAAGCAATTAAGAAAAAAATTAAAATTAAATTCAACTAAAAACAAAATTCTTAAAATAAGAAATTTAAAAAGCAAAATAAACAAAAATATGAAGTATATGAATAAAAACATAAGAAATAGTTGAAAATAATAAAAAAGTACATAAGTAATAAAAAATAATATGTTTATAATTTATGAAAATAAACTTTATAAAACTATTATACGAGGAGGAAAACGATATGAAAAAGAATAAGGGTATAACCCTAGTTGCATTAGTCGTAACAATAGTAGTTTTGTTAATTCTTGCAGGAGTAAGTATTAACCTGGTACTAGGCAATAACGGAATAATAGCAAAAGCAAAAGATGCTCAAAGGGAATCTGCAGAAGCAAGCCAAAATGACTTAAAAGGAATGAATGGTTTAATAGAGCAAATGGAAAGCACATTAAATGGAAGTGGAAATGGAGGAAAGACAGAACCAGAGACAGTTCCATATTTACCAAGTGATGATTTTCATTATGATACAAGTACAAGTGTAGATACAGGATTAGTAATAAAAGATGCAAGTGGAAATGAATATGTGTGGGTAGTAGTACCAAGAACAACAGCAGTTTATGCTACAACAGGGCTTGGAAAAACAACATTTACAGATGCAGATTATACGAGCATAGAAAATGATTTAAAGGAATATACAAAAACATATAGAGGTAACACAGATTTTTCAGATGTATATTATCCTGATGACAAAAATGTAGGTTGGTTTGCAGATGCAACAGCATATAATAATTTAAAAAACAGTATGTTAAAAAGTGTATATGAAAATGGCGGATTTTATGTGGGAAGATATGAAGCTGGAATTGATACAACAACAGGAACTAATAGAACAAGCAATACAGATAAAAATTCAGACGGAAAATATACAATAGAAGGAATGCCAGCACCAGTATCAAAAGCAGATGCATACCCATACACATATGTAACAAGAACACAAGCACAAAATTTAGCAAGTAATGTAAATTCAGGAACAAAAACAAGTAGTTTAATGTTTGGAGTGCAATGGGATTTAGTGCTAGCATTTATGCACAATAAAGGAAATATAGCGGATAGTACATTAACATCAAATAGTACAACAATAGGAAACTATAAGGATAATTCATGGACAATAAAAAATGCAAATGCAAAGTATTCAGATAATAAAGGAAGGACATTTACTGCATGTCCAAATCCATTCAAAAAAGAATCAAATTCATCTATATTATTAACAACAGGAGCAGATAGTAGTTTTTCAGTGCAAAATATATATGATGTAGCTGGAAATGTATGGGAGTGGATTTTAGAAAATACTTCCAGCACCGACCTTCCGTGTGCTTCTAGGGGAGGCTGTTTCAGCTCTACGGGCTCAGACAGTCCTACAATTTACTTCATCGTTCCCACAGACGGCAGCAACTACAGCCACGGTTTCCGTGTTTCACTTTTCTAGGAAAAGCTGAACGCTAGAGACGAGAAATTTGAAACAAGAGGAAAAATAAAAATGATAACAGAAAGCTATAAGAAGGCGCCACTTGCGTGGCGCTTTTTCTGCGTTTGCGGGTACAATTATGTAACCTGCAAAAGAAAAAGTCGCCACACTTTTTTGAAAGGAGTGGTAAAAATGAGTTTTAGCAAAATGCTAGAAATTTTGCAAGAGAGAAACGAAAAGAAAATTGTACTAATAAGGTTAGGTATGTTCTACATAGCAACAGGTAGGGATGCAGTACTCTTGCATGATAAATTAAATTTAAAATGCACATGCTTTACAGACAATATGTGCAAAGTTGGAATACCAGTAATAGCCATTGATAAATATATAGAAAAATTAGACAAAACTGGTTATGGGTATGTAATTTATAATTATAATAAAGATAAAGCTGAATTAACAGAGGTTTTAACCAAGGCTGGAAGAGCTACAAGAATAACAAGCAAAAATTTAAACTGTTTAACTTGCAAAGGAATATCTGCATATAAAGACGATGAATACATACTAGCACTATGTAATTACTATGAAAAATTAAGCAATGAAGAAAATGAAAAAGATGGAAATAATAAAGAAAGATATTAAATAGTAATGGAGGAAAACATGACTGAAATTAGTAATGAAGAAAAGAAAGAACAAGAAAACAGAAAATTAAGCTTAATTCCGAAAATAGAAGATTACATGGAATATGTTATAGTAATGTTAATAAAAATACCAAGAACAGAAAAATTTAGCATTGGAACAGAGACAAAAGTGAGAATGTATAAAATGATAAATAATGTGTTACATTTATATAAATTGAACAAAAGCTACAATGGAAAGCAAGAGCTAGAATTACTAAATAATATAGATGCAGAATTAAACTGCCAGAGAATATTTTTACGAATAATGTGGAGACAACATTGGATAGATACAAAGAAATTTGAAGTAGCAATGAGCAAAATATATGAAATAGGCAAAATAGTAGGAGGGCTAAGTAAATACTATGCCAAGAACAATTAGAAAACAGTTTGAAAAAAAGCTGTCTTACGAAAATTTAATGAAAGCACATAATTTAAGTAAACGTGGTAAAGGCTATAGAAAAGAAATAATACTATTTAATTTAAAACAAGAAGAATATATTATGTATTTAAAAGCTCGCAAGGAGTAAACTTTTGTGGTTACAAAATAAACGAATATAGGCTAAAAATAAGAGAAAAAGGAAAGCGTAAATTTAAGAGCAAAGTAAAGCAATTAACAAAGCAAATAGAATCAGGAAAAATTACAAGTAAAGAAGCTTACAAATATTTAAGCGGTCATTTAGGTTATATAAAAATTGCAAATACTAGAAATTTAGAAGAAAAACTATTTTACAATGAAAATGTAAATTAAAGTATGAACATTTATTAAGTAATATTATAAAAAATGGAGAAAAATTATAGAACATAAATAATAAAATTACATGGGATAAATTGAAAACTTCCAACACCAACAATCCGTGTGCTAACAGGGGAGGCAATTTCAACAATACAGGCTCAAACAATCCTGCAGCTAACCGTAACAACAATAGCACTGACAACAGCAACAACAACATCGGTTTCCGTGTTTCACTCTAATACAATTTCTAGATTATATATTTTACGGAATATATACAATGAAAGTATTAGTATTAAAGAGATTTATCCCATCCTAATTTAGGTAAACATGAATCAGTAAAGCATATGTTAGTACAAAAATTGGAATACATGTGTTTTACGAAAAATAGCCAGTAATAACATAAAAGATTACTGTCTTAAAAATAATAATAAATTCTGGTGAAAATTAAAAGCAGAATTTTATAAAAGAACGACTTAAAGCAAATTTTTTGGGGGCAATTTATTTATAGTTTAAGGAAAAATTAAAAAATGAATGAGGTATTTTTAATAGGAAAAATAATTAGCAATATAGAATTTAAATTTATAATAAATTCAAAAAATAAAGCAATAGCGTATTTTGAAATAGAAACAGTTGATAAGCAAATAGTAAGAGTACAGGCATATAATCAATTTGCAGATTTTGCTTATAGCAAATTAAATGAAAATGATAAAGTATTTATAAATGGATATATAGAAGATAATTTGATAAAAGTAAAATGTATAAACATTTATTAATGGAATATACTTGCATTGCGAAAATTAATAGTTTATCAATTTTTTACTAAAATTAAATACTTGCTTATTTGGAAATAATATAACAGAAACTACATATACTATTTCTTTTATGGCAATAATATAATAGAATATTATTTAAAATAAATTCGCCCAAGAGGGACGCCCCTTTTGGGGCGAAAAATTAAGAACTAATTCAAATTTTAAAAATAAGGTAAAGCACGCCTTTTGAGGAGCTCAAAAGAGCTACAGCCAAGAGCATTATATCGAAATTTTTATAAATTTAAATTAGTTTTTATCATGCACTAAATTGCATAATTTCTTCGCCCACGAATTGTACTAATTTGCTTCATACAATTCTTTTACGTATAAATCCTTTGTATCATTAGAACCAACAAATCCAACTGTTGCTTTATTTCCGTGTACTTCTTGAATCCATACAGGCTGGTCATTGTAATAAATTTCTTTAATGTCTTTATTCTTTAAAATCTCACAAACTCTCTTATTAGTCATAAATTCCTCCTTTGATTTACAATAAAGTAAAAACGCTAAAAGCTATATTATTACGGTCTGAATTACGACTTTAATTATGGCTTGAATTGTTGCTTGAAGCGTAACCTGAATTGAAAATCTAATAATTTTTATAAAATTTAATATAATTATATCCAAATCTGCATAAAATATGATACAATGTAAAAATGAAGTACAATATTTTAAAGGAAGGACTGAAACAACAAGATGAAGGTTATAGAAAAATACAAAAATGAGATAGAAAATGCTACAAAAGAGGGAAGAAAAATTATTGCGTGTATGTGCAATAATGAGGTTAAGTCTTTAAATTATGAGGCAAACGAAATTGATAAGATTGAATTATTAGATACGAGCTCAAAGGATGGACACAGAATTTATATAAGAGGAATTTTATACATAATGGCAAAGGCTTTAAACGAAGTTTATCCAGAGGCTTTGCTTAGTGTAAATTATCAGTTATCTAGTGCAATGTTTTGCAAAATTGATAACATGGAAATTACAGATGAAATGATCGCAAATGTTAAGGCTAGAATGCAGGAGATAATTAATCAAAATTTAGAAATAAGAAAAGTTGTTATGACTAAAGAAGAGGCAGAAGAGTTTTATTCTAACGAGAAAACCTTAAGAGGAATTGTTCAAATTGATAATACTCAAAAGGAGGGAGTATCTTTATATTACTGTGAAGATTATTTCAATTATTTCTTTGGAGTAATGCCAGTAACAACAGCATATACAGACATTTTTGATGTTATTAAATATGGTGATGGTTTCTTAGTTAGATATCCATCTGCAGAAAAGCCAAATGAGCTTACAAATTATAAGAGCAACAAAAAGTTATTATCTACTTTGGAAGAGTATGAAGATATTCACAGAGTACTTCAAATAGATACTTTGTATAAATTGAATAAAGAAATAAAAGAAGGTAGAACTTCGAGTGTTATACTACTTTCAGAAGCTTTACATGAGAAAAAAATGGCAAATATTGCAGATGATATTGCAAAAAGAAAAAATGTAAAAATGGTTTTAATAGCTGGTCCATCATCATCTGGAAAGACTACTTTTGCAAAAAGATTGGGTGTTGAACTAAGATTAAATGGCTTAAAACCAGTAACAATTTCGGTTGATAATTATTTTGTAGAAAGAGTAGACAATCCAAAAGATGAAAATGGAGATTACGACTTTGAATGCCTAGAGGCAATAGACTTAGAATTATTCAATAATCACATTAAAACATTATTAGATGGTGGAACAATAGATGTACCAACATTTGATTTTAAAGTTGGAACAAAACGTTATAATGATGAAAAGATGCATCTTGAAGATGACGAAATTCTTGTAATAGAGGGAATCCATTGCTTGAATGATAAACTTACAAGTTCAATACCAATGGAACAAAAATACAAGATTTACATAAGTGACTTAACTGTTTTAAATATAGATTATTGCAACAGAATATCTACAACAGATACAAGATTAATTAGAAGGATTGTTAGAGATAACAATTTTAGAGGATATAGCGCATTACACACATTAAGAACATGGGCAAGTGTTAATAGGGGAGAAAATAAAAATATATTCCCATACCAAGAAAATTGTGATGTTATGTTTAATTCATCACTAATATATGAATTAAGTGTTTTGAAAAAGCAAGCACTACCATTATTACAAGAAATAACAAATGCAGAACCAGAATATGCAGAAGCAAAGAGATTAGTTGAGTTCTTAAAATACTTTGAAGAAGTTGATGAGGGGTTAATACCTCAAAACTCATTATTAAGAGAATTTGTTGGTGGAAGTATATTTGGTGACTAGATAAAATATTTACAATATGTTTTTTAAAATTAATACTATCTGCAATATGTGTAAGTCTAGATATTTGCTAATGCGAGTAGAAATATAAAAAGAAAAATAAATGATAAGAACAGAAGAAAAATAGAATATATAAAATTAATAAAGGATGGAATAAAAATGGCTGGAAATTTTACAGAAATAGACGAAGAATTTACATGTGAAAATTGTGGAAAACATGTGCCAAAATTAGGCTACTCATGCAGAAATCATTGCCCATACTGCTTGCATTCAAAACATGTAGACGTAAATCCGGGAGATAGGGCAGAAGAATGTCATGGAGATTTAGTTCCAGTAGGAGCTGAAATAGACAGTAAAAAAGGTTATGTAATAATTTTTAAGTGTAAAAAATGTGGAAAATTGCGTAGAAACAAAGCAGCAGAAGACGACAACATGGATTTAATCATAAAATTAACAGCAATGCATAATTATTAAAATTTATAATTATTTATAGATAAACTCACCCAATAGGGGCGTCCCTATTGGGCGAGTTTTAAATTTCTCTGTTTAAATTTCCATTTGTATATTCTTTGCCTTCTAATTTATCGCCATTCTTCACTGCAATTATTATATTATTTATTTCCTCTATATTTTCATCAAGTATATTTATTCTGACAGCTGAAATCTTAAAATCATGTGTATCTATCGAAGTTATTTTGCTATTGTAAATTGATGTAACGGTTTGAATATTGTCTGGAATTATTCTGAATTTAAATCCAAGACGATCTTTTATATAGTATTTTGCAGTGCATGAAGTATCTGCAACTGACGTATTTGAATTGTCTGATAGACTTGCAAATGCAGAAGATGTACAGTTTTTACATTTCATGTCACACTTTGGATAGCATTTATTGCTTTTTCCGAGTAGGCAATAAGATGAATTCATTAGCACATTTCTTCCATATGCTATTAATTCTACTGGTAGAGGACTGTTGCTACATAAGTTCTGCAAAATAGATTTATTCAATTCTACAGACGGTGTTACTACATTTATTCCAAGTGATTGAAGTTCTTGAATGCTGTACTCATTAAATATATTCATTGTATAGTTTGCGATAAATGTATATTTTTCATTACCAATATATTTTTTCAAAAGCTCAAAACCAGAAATATTTGATATTACAAATCCTTTAATTTCATAGTCTGACACGATGTTATCAATATTGTTTAGTAATAAATTTTTGTAGTTTGGTTTTATTATTGTTGGCATATATATGTACAAATCAAATTTTCGCGATAAATTGAATAATAATGTATTGTATTTTTTGCTCAAGAAAAATTTTAAAGGAATGTATATATTATCAACATTTTCAAGCTGAGTATAATCATATTCTAAATTAATATTTTCTAATAAAATGCTAATTTTTCTTTGAAGTACATTATTAGTATTTTCAACTGAACATTTTCCATCATGTAAAGAAGTAAGAGACACTACCTGCCTAGATGAGTTCTCGTTTCTTCTTTCTAAGAATTTATTCATTATTTTTTCTTGCAACATATTAATTGCTGTTCTACGTGCATTATTTAAAGCACTTATACTAGGAATGTGCAAATTCTCATCTAAATTGATATTCAATTTTTCAAATGTATATGGAGTATTTCCAAGCTTATTTAATTGTTCTGTAATTCTTGTTTCTGTTATTGGCGAGTTAATCGAAACTTCTGGTGTAATGTCAGAAACAAATTCTATTGCAACATTATCATAAAATGGGGCAGTATTCGTTTCTAAAGTTATAGAGATAGGCTTGTCCTTTTTTACAGATACAGAGCAGGTTACAGGAATTTTTTTGTTTTCACAATTTGGGGCAAATGTTTTATCTGTTTGGTCATTTAAAGCTTTGCTAGAAAGTTTATACACTTTTGCTCCAGCTCTAATTTTTCCTTTCATTCGTCCAAGTTTTACAATTTGACCGATTTCAGCAGTCTTTAAATTGGTGTTTCCTTTTATTAATTCAGAGATAGTGTAAGTTCCAGTTTCACCGTCAATGCTTATGGTATCTCCGATTCCGACAGGTTGATTTAGTTTTAATGTGATGTGCCCTCTGTTGGCATTATAGTTTGATATATTTCCTAAATACAATCCCATATTATTTGGCTTATCTTTGAAAATTAACTTTCTGTTTGGCTCTGATAATAAATGCCCGCTAGAGAATCCACCTCTATTAAACACTTGCTGTAAGTCTAATTTATCTGCTTCATCAACCACGTATTTGTTGCCAGACAATGCAAGGTCTATATATTTTCTATAAATTCTTGTAACAGTTGCAACATATTCTGGAGTCTTCATTCTGCCTTCAATTTTAAAAGAATTTATACCTAATTTTACTAGAGTAGGCAAGGTGTCTAGAGAACAAAGGTCTCGTGGACTAAGTAAATAGCCTTTATCAAGAACGCTTTCAGTACCGTTTTTATCTTCCAGCAATTCATAGGGAAGTCTACATGGCTGAGCACATTTTCCTCTATTACCAGAACGCCCTCCAACCAAGCTAGAAAATAAACACTGACCAGAGTATGAGATGCAAAGTGCACCATGTACAAATATTTCTAGGTCAACTTTACAATTATTTCTAATATATTCAATCTCGTTAATTGGAACTTCTCTAGATAAAACGACTCTTGAAAATCCAAGTTTCTCAAGTTCTAATACGCCTTCTAGATTATGAACAGACATCTGAGTGCTTCCGTGAATTTCCATTCCTGGAAAATGAGTGATTAAATATTTAGCAAGACCAAGGTCCTGAACAATAATTGCATCGACTCCACATTTATAAGCAGATTCGGCAACTTTAATGGCATCGGCAAACTCATCATCTGTAATTAAAGTATTCAATGTTAGATTAGTTTTTACATTTCTTAGTTTACAATATTTTACGACTTCTGCGACTTCTTCCAAAGAAAAATTCTTCGCACTGGCCCTTGCACTAAAACTGTTAGCACCAAAATAAATGCAATCAGCACCATTTTGAACTCCGGCTCTAACACAATCAAAATCGCCAGCAGGAACCAATAACTCTGGAACTATATTAATTTCGTTATTCATGTATAAATTTATTCCTCCTTCGAGGTAGAAAGTTAATAAATTTCAACCTCAATTTTACAACTCTATATATTGTAACACACTTTACGAAAAATTCATACTATATTATATAAAACAAAAAAGGAGGAATCTAAAATGCAAGACGACAATAGAGGTGGATGCAACAGTGGAAGTTGCGGATGTGACGAAGGACCAAGAGGAGGATGTGGACGCAATGAAGGTTGTGGATGCGGACCATTTGGTGGACTATTTGGCGGAAACAATTGCGGATGCGGAGATAGCGGAATTTTATTCTTCATAATAATATTCTTACTATTATTTACAAACAACGGATGCTGTGGTGGCAGATAAAACATAAAAAAGATGCTAGACTATAAAAATAGGCTAGCATTTTTTTTTGATATGTGTTACAATAGATTTCGCAAGAGAAAATGCCAATATAGCTCAGTTGGTAGAGCAACGGATTCGTAACCCGTAGGTCAGCAGTTCGATTCTGCTTATTGGCTCCATTTGAAATCAACTTACGGACTAATTGAAGTTCGTAAGTTTTATTTTATATAAAACTTTAAAAGTTCTCTTTCTAGAAAGGAGGACTTTTTTC
>ERZ857969.3958-NODE-3958-length-13725-cov-2.775274_pt1 | contig 13725 bp, 9 predicted proteins | sample MGYA00519864_ERZ857969 | MGnify/ENA primary metagenome ERZ857969 (study PRJEB31778, sample SAMEA3449382) | human gut metagenome | biome: human gut; feature: human-associated habitat; material: faeces | place: United Kingdom | collected 2010/2012 ... | reverse complement strand
GGTGATGTAGCCGCGCACGATGCACTCGATGGGCAGCATGGTCAGCTTGCGGCACTTCATGCTCCGGCCCTCAAAGGCAGGCGTGCGGAAGAACTCGGGCATATCGGCGGTATCCACGCTCAGCATGTGGTTGGGCAGAACATCCTTGGTGTAGTCGAACCAGAATCTGCTCATCTGGGTCAGCACCTTGCCCTTGTTGGTCACTTTATTTTTCAGGATCACATCAAATGCAGAGATACGATCGGTGGCAACCATAATGAGGCTGTCGCCATTGTCGTAGATCTCGCGGACTTTGCCTTCCTTGATGGGCTTGAATTCAGTCATAGCAAACACTCCATTTTTCCTGATAGCTCTTTCATCAACGTCCTCGCCCGCTCCGGCATTGCAAAGCAATGCGGGACAGGGTGAGCCGTTTTCCGTTTACCTATTCAGTCTATCACACTTACTGTCCGTTTGGAAGAAACAGATTCCAAGGAAAATCGCTCGCAATTTTCGATTTCTTCGTGAAAAGTGTCAAAAATCAGCAACATTTTTCGTCGAATTGACAGCTAAAGTCGTACTTTCCCGGTTGACAGCGGCTCAGAACATGGTATCATTGAATCATCAGAATTCAACTGCATCAGGAGGTAAGACCTATGGGCAAATTCCCGAAAGACTTTTTGTGGGGCGGTGCCACTGCCGCCAACCAGTGCGAGGGCGCTTACAACGAGGGCGGGCGTGGCCTGTCCAGTGTGGACGTGGTGCCTTTTGGCCCCGACCGCTTCCCCGTGGCGCTGGGCCAGCTGAAGATGCTGGACTGCGATGCCGAGCACTTCTACCCCTCCCACGAAGCCATTGACATGTACCACCACTTCAAGGAGGACATCAAGCTCTTTGCCGAGATGGGCTTCCGCTGCTACCGCCTGTCCATTGCCTGGACCCGCATCCTGCCCAACGGCGATGACGCGCAGCCCAACGAAGAGGGCCTGCGCTTCTATGAGGAGCTCTTTGATGAGTGCCACAAGTACGGCATTGAGCCGCTGGTGACCCTGTGCCACTTTGATACCCCCATTGCCCTGATCAAAAAGTATGGCGGCTGGAAAGACCGCCGGATGGTGGATGCCTACGCTCACTACTGTGAGGTGCTGTTCCAGCGCTTCCGGGGCAAGGTCAAGTACTGGCTGACCTTCAACGAGATCAACATGCTGCTCCACATGCCCTTTATGGGAGCCGGTCTGCTCTTTGCGCCCGGCGAGAATGTGCAGCAGGTCAAGTATCAGGCCGCTCACCACGAGCTGGTGGCCAGCGCAAAGGCCGTCAAGCTGGCCCATGCCATCATGCCCGATGCCATGGTGGGCTGTATGCTGGCCGCCGGTCAGTTCTACCCCCGCACCTGCGCCCCTGCCGATGTGCAGGCTGCTGCCGAGGCTGACCGCGACAACTACTTCTTCATTGATGTCCAGTCCCGCGGCGAATACCCTGTCTGGGCCAAAAAACGGATGGAACGTGCAGGCGTTGCCCTGCAGATGGAGCCGGGCGACGAGCAGCTGCTGAAAGAGGGCACTGTGGACTTCATCTCCTTCAGCTACTATTCCAGCCGCTGCACCACTGTGGACCCCGAACTGATGAACAAGGCCAACGGCAATGCCATCATGGATGCCGTCAAGAACCCCTACCTCAAGGCCAGCGATTGGGGCTGGGCCATCGACCCGGTGGGCCTGCGCATCACCATGAACAGCCTGTATGACCGCTACCAGAAACCGCTCTTCATCGTGGAGAACGGTCTGGGTGCGGTGGACAAGGTGGAAGCAGATGGTTCCATCCACGACACCTACCGCATCGACTACCTGCGGGCCCACATTGAGCAGATGGAAAAGGCCATCAACGAGGACGGCCTGCCCCTGCTGGGCTACACCACCTGGGGCCCCATCGACCTGGTCAGTGCTTCCACCGGCGAGATGAAGAAGCGGTACGGCTTCATCTATGTGGACAAGGACAACGAAGGCAAGGGCACGCTGGCCCGCAGCCGGAAGGACAGCTTCTACTGGTATAAAAAGGTCATCGCCTCCGACGGCGAAGACCTGGCCTGAGCCAACTGTGAGGAAAGGAATCATAGCACAAGATGACGACACCCCAAATCATTGCGCACCGCGGTGCATCCTATCTGGCCCCTGAGAACACGCTGGTCGCCTTCCGCAAGGCGATGGAGATCGGTGCGGACGGCGTGGAAATGGATGTACAGAAGACCTACGACAACGAGCTGGTCATCCACCACGACTATATGGTGGACATGCACACCGACATCTCCGGCCAGATCTACGACCTGACCATGGGCGAGCTGAAGGCTCTGGATTTCGGCAGCTGGAAAGATGCCATCTACGCCAACGAGAGGATCGCCACGCTGCAGGAAGCGCTGGAGCTCTGCGCCGGCATGGAGGGCACGCAGGTACAGCTGGAACTGAAAAGCCCACTGGAGGACGACCCCGACTTTGTGCCCCGGGTGCTGGATGCGGTCCGCGCCGCCGGGCTCACCGACCGGCTCACCCTCATCTCCTTCCACCACTCCCAGCTGCGGCAGGCAAAGCAGCTGATGCCTGAGCTGAAGGTAGGCGCGCTGACCTACGGCGCTTTCCTCAGCATGGTGCTGCCTCCGCCGGTGGTGTGGAAGGATCTGGGTCTTGTGAACAGCATGAACGAGCCCTTCAGCGAGGAAAACTGCATCGACCTGCGGAATAATCTCATCTACCGCACTGTGGCCGACAAGGTCGATATGCTCCGTGCCAACTTCCCCGGCGAGACCGTGGAGCAGGTCATCGGCCATCTGGAGGAGCAGGCGGATGTGGCTACCTACATCAAAACGCTGGATTTCCCTGTGGACATCGTCAGCTGCGAGTACCACACCGCCTACTCCAACCCCGATCTCGTGAACCAGCTTCACGCCATGGGCATCCAGGCCGCGTTCTGGACCGTGGACACCCAGGACGCTGTCCGTTCCCTGCTGCCCCTTGGCCCTGACTGCATTGTCACCAACCGGCCTGACCGCGTGCGGGAATGGGTGAATGCGGAAATGAGGAAATAAAAAGATCACAAAACGTCCCCGTGCAGTTTTGATATCCTGCACGGGGACGTTTTCTATGTCAGCACCGCATTATCTGATGTCTGGCATCGTTATGACGGCGCTCTCCTTGCGAGCACGCTCTGCGCAGAAGACCCCCAGATGCCCATTGATCGAATCTTTGATCGTTGTGCAGGAGATGGAAGGCTCCTCACCCTGAAGCACATGAACAAAGTCCTCCACCAGCCGCAGGTCGCCGCCGCCATGAGAGCCTGTCATGCCGCTCTTATCTCCACCGATCTTCAGGTCTACCACTTCCTCGTTCCAGCCCTTCTCACTGGCGGTATCTATGGTGCGCACAGTGAAAACCGAATCGTCAAACACACCCTTGAGCTCACCCTTTGTACCAATGATGTGGATATTACGCTCCGGCTTCGCTGTGCCGCCGATCATGTTCAGGGTCGCAGTTGCACCATCCGCAAAATTCATCAGCACCGATTGATGATCCACCACCGTATGTTCACAATCCCACGCACAGCGTCCATGGATATTGTCTGTCATCAGCGACTTGCGCTTGTCCTCCAGCGTCGGCTTCTCAATATTCTCCAGGCAGTCCCATACATAGAACGCCCACCGATCCGGGTGATCCAGATAATGCTTTTTGGCAGAGTACAGACAAGTCTCCTCGCACTGACAATCCACCAGGCAGCGCTTGCCTGCCCCTGCGGGCTTTTTGGCAGGATCAAACTGGAAGTCACTTCCAAAGCTAGCGATCTGTTTGGGCGAAACGCCGCTCTTCAGCCACATAATGAGATCCATGTCATGGCAACACTTTGCCAGCAGCATCGGAGCCCCGCATTTTTCCTCGTTGCCCCATTTGCCGCGCACAAAGGAGACGGCCAGATGATGGTAGCTGACATGCTCCGTGGCCTGAATATTGATAATGTCACCGATCTCCCCGCTCAGCAGTCTCTGCTTGATTGCGACATAGAAGGGCGCATACCGCAGGACGTGGCAGATCATCACCTTCCGCCCGGTCTCTTTTACAACCTTATATAAATAGTTTACTTCCTCCTCGCTGATCGCGAAGGGCTTTTCCAGCAGCATATCATATCCTGCACGCAGGAGCGGAACCGCAGTGGGCACATGCTGGCGGTCCATGGTTCCATTGATCACCGCGTCTGCCAGCTTGGGCCTTGCTGCCAGCTCCTCAGCACTCCTGAAGCACATCTCCTCCCCGAAGCCATGCATCTCCGCAACCTTTTTCCGCCGGATCGGATCCGGATCTGCTACGCCTACGATCTTCAGCTCGTCCGGGTGTTCCAGCGCATACAGGCTGTACAGGATCGCCCGATGGCCCGCGCCCACGATGATGGCCGTGATTTGCTTCCTCATAGTTTCTCTCTTCCTTTCTTTTGAATGGATCTCCGATTCCAATTTTGTTTCCAGCATATCTTTTTGTGCCGAAATCGTCAAGGTGAAGGAGCATGACATTTCATCCCGCACCATGACGAAAGGAAGAATAATCGCATCTTTGTGGATATTGTGCAACAATCATGCTCAAAAATGAGAAAACCTTTTGTGCGTTTTGTACCGAAAAATGTTGCAATTTCAAAAAGAACATGATATGCTTCTGAGTAAGGAAAAACCACTGGTCGGCAGCGTACGAGCTGAACGGAGGTTATGGAAGCACGGGGATCTTCCCCGTCCCATTCCATAAATCAAGGAGGAAAAGATTTTATGAAAGAAAGAAAAATCAGCAGACGCGCCGTATGCAGCGCTATGGTCGCTTCCCTGGCATTGGGTGTCCTGGAGGGCTGTGGCAGCTCTTCCTCTACGACTGCTTCTTCTGCTGCCGGTTCCGGAGCAGCTGCTTCCAACGAGCGCATCACCGTGCGCATCCTGAAATCCAAGGCCGCAAACGAGGTTGCTGCCGAGCAGATGGATGTCTGGAAGGTCCTGGGCGAAAAATTCAATATGGATTTTGAATTTGATAACCCCCCGCAGGACAATTACAACGAGCGCCTGAATCTCGTGATGATGGATGCACAGCTGCCGGACATCATTATGGATATGCCCACCACCGAAGTTCTGAAGTACGGCGAGTCCGGCGTGATCCTTTCCCTGAACGACTACATCGACAACAGCATGCCGAACCTGAAGAAGGAGATCGACAAGCGGGACGGTGTCGAAAAAGCACTGACTTACAGCGACGGCAATATTTATTATATGCCCATGCTGGATGAGAAGGTCTCCGGCCGTATCTACGGCATTCCCAGCGTAACCATCGCCCGCTCCTACTTCACGGAAAACATCCGCACCGACTGGCTGGAAAAGCTGGGCATCGAAAGCCCCGTGACCCTGGAGGATTGGGAGAATTACTGGCATCTGGTCAAGACCACCGATCTGAACGGAAACGGCTCCAATGACGAGGTTCCCTTCAGCTCCTATGATATGACCGGTCTGCGGAATTTCTGCACCGCATTCGGCTGCCTGGACGATTTCTATACTGACCCGGACGATGGCGGCAAGGTCCACTACGGCCCCATTGATTCCAAGTATAAAGAGGCCGTGACCTGGATGCATGATATGTATGAGAAGGGCTATATTGATCCCGAGATCATCACCATGGATTATGCCTCCTTCGTGCCCAAGCTCGCACAGAATACCATCGGCTCCTTCTACGGCCCTCTGGGTGGCATGCTGGCCGCCCAGAACGCCACCATGCCTGCTTCCTTCCCCGGCTTCCATGTGGAAGCAACCGTGCCGCCCAAGGGTACCGCACAGATCCATTCTTATATCGATCAGGAGCCTCGTGCCATTGCAGCCGCCACCATTACCGCAGGCTGCAAGAATGTTGACCGCGTGATTGCTCTGCTGGATTACATGTACAGCGACGAGGGCACCCGGCTGATCAACATGGGTATTGAGGGCACTCACTACACCATGCAGGACGGCAAGCCGATCTTTACCGATTATGTTATGAACAATCCTGACGGCCTGTCTCCCAAAAACGCGATCGGCACCTTCACCTTTGCACAGAGCTCCGGCCCGTTCATTCTGAGCCAGGATGAGGTCACGCAGCTGGATGATGATGCTGTCAACCGCGCAAAGCAGGACTGCATCATTCCCTTCCTGGAAGAATCCAAGAAGTACGTCATTCCCGGCTCCACCTCCTTCTCCTCTGAGGACGATGCCGTCCGTCGCGCAGTGATGGCAGACGTGGATACTTACGTTGACGAGATGATCATCAAGTTTGTTTCCGGCCGTGAGCCGCTGTCCAACTGGGACACCTACGTTGAAAAGGTCAATGGCATGGGCATTGCAGAGGTCATCGATATCTACCAGAAGACTCTGAATGGCTGATGCCTCAGCAGGCACCTATTTTTTGATCCAGTAAAATAACGGCCGGGGCAGGAACACCCTGTTCCCGGCCTATTTTTTCCTGGGTTCTTCAGAACGAAAACAGGAGAATACCACCATGAAAACTGCCACCGCAGCAAAACCGATCACACTGCCAACAGCGAACCGCCTTGATCATGCCTGCAAAAAGTTCTGGCGCAGCCGCTATCTGCTTTTGATGCTGCTGCCCGCCCTGATCTGGTATATCGTGTTCATGTACGCGCCCATGTACGGCGCGCAGATCGCCTTCCGTGATTTCTCTCCCGTACTGGGCATCACGGGCAGCAAGTGGGTCGGCTTCAAATATTTCACCCAGTTCTTTAAATCCGAGTATTTTGGCCGTCTGATCAAAAACACACTTGGCATCAGCCTGTATTCAATTATTGTGGGCTTTCCCATTCCCATCATTCTGGCTCTGCTGATCAACGAAGTCCGCGGTAAATTCTTCAAACGCAGCGTACAGACCGTGGTGTATCTGCCCCACTTCATCTCCGCTGTGGTCGTTGTCAGTATTCTGAGCGCCCTGCTTTCTCCTTCCAGCGGCCTGATCAACCAGCTGATCACCGCCTTTGGCGGTACGCCGATCCACTTTATGGCCGAGCCCAAGTACTTCAAGACGATCTATGTTCTTTCTGACATCTGGCAAAGCGCCGGCTACGGTTCCATTGTGTACATGGCGGCACTGACCGGCATTGACCCCTCTCTCTACGAGGCCGCCACCGTTGACGGTGCTTCCAAATGGGACAAGCTGATCCACATCACGCTGCCCGGCCTGCTGCCCACGATCATCATCATGCTGATCCTCCGCATGGGCTCTATTTTCTCGGTCGGCTATGAAAAGATCATGCTGATGTACAACCCTGCAACCTATGAGACTGCCGATGTGATCTCCACTTACGTTTACCGCCGTGCCTTTGAGAGCGGCGATTACAGCTTCTCCGCGGCTGTGGGCCTGTTCAATTCTGTGATCAATTTTACCATTATCATGCTGTTCAACAAGTTCAGCAAAAAGATCAGTGAGGTGAGCCTGTGGTGATGAAAAAGAATATTGATGCGATGAATCACCCCACGAAAGTGAAGGAAACCATCGGGGAACGAATCTATACCATTGTTGTGTATCTACTGCTGATCCTGATCAGCGCAACCATCATTCTGCCGCTTCTGCACATCATCAGCGGCTCGTTCAGTGATCCCATGCAGCTGCTGACAGGCAATGTTTCCTTCTGGCCCAAAGGCTTTACGACCTCCATGTATGAGAAGGTTCTGAAGGATGCCAGCATCTGGAGGGGTTATCTGAACACGATCCTGTATACCGTGCTGGGCACCCTGATCAGCGTGACCCTTACCGCATGCGCCGCCTACCCCCTGTCTCGCAAGGATCTGTTCGGGCGCAATGTCTTTATCAGCCTTTTCATCTTTACCATGTTTTTCAACGGCGGCATGATCCCCACTTACCTGATCATTCAGAAGCTGGGCATGCTGAATAAGATCTGGGCGCTGGTACTGCCTTCCGCCATCAGTACCTATAACATGATCATCATGCGCACCTTCTTTGAAAACACCATCCCGAATGAGCTGATCGAGGCCGCAGCCTTAGACGGCTGTAACGATATCACGACCTTCTTCCGCATTGTTCTTCCGCTCTCCGGTGCAGTGTTCGCCGTCATGGCGCTGTTCTACGGCGTTGCGCAGTGGAACAGCTGGTTCCCGGCATTGCTGTACATTCGGGATCGTTCTCTGTACCCTTTGCAGATGATCCTGCGCGAGGTCCTGATCCAAAGCGACATCGGCAACATGGCCGGTTCCACCGGTGATGTCGAGGTCATCGGCGATGGTCTGAAATATGCCACCATGGTGGTTTCCACTCTGCCGATCATGTGCCTGTATCCGTTCCTGCAGAAATACTTTGTTGCCGGTGTTACCATTGGCGCAGTCGAGGGCTGATGGGAGGATACCACACCATGCAATCACATGATCTTTCCTTGCCTGCGTGGGGCCCCTACACCAAACGATACAGCGGCATTTCCCATGTTCCTGCGGCCAACGATGGCGTTCGATTTGACCTGTCCGTTTTTCCGGGAATGTATCGCCGCCGGGTCGATGTGCCCAATGTACGGTTTGAAAGCGGCTTTCACCCCTGGGCTGCGGCTCCGGATCTGAGCTGCTACACGTTCCGCCACGAGCTCCTGTGGAAGGATCAGCTGTATGCAGACATCTCTTTTGCTCCCTTGGGGGAGGATGCCCGGTTGATCCGTGCCGAGCTCCACAACAATACAGATGCTCCGCAGAATCTGGTGCTTCATTATATGGCATCCGCCTGGGATCCCGTTCCTTCCTACCGCGGCTTCTCCCTGCCGGGCTGTGAGGTATCCCTGCCGGAAAACGCGGCCTTTGTCTGGGCAAAGGATTATGACACCCTGGATTTTTCCATCCACCGTCCCAATGAATGTCTAACCTGGGATGGTCTGCGCCGGGGCGAAGAAGCCGTTCCCGGCTTTGGTCAGGGATACGGCATTGGCACAGGGTTCGGCTGTTCCGAAGGCAAAGGACCTTTTGGGCAGGTCGTGCCCAACGGAAAAGGGGACACCGTTACCTTTACGCTTTCCCTTACCGCGCCCCTGCATACCCCCTGTCTCTGTGTACGGTATTGGAATCCGGCAGATGAGAGTTCCGAGTACGATGTCAATGGTCAGGACACGCTGCGGCTGCCGCCCTGTCAGAAGCCTTCTATTGCCATCCTGCCGCTGAATGCTTCCATTCCCGCCGGGAAATTCACTCTGACCCTGACCGCTGCCGGTGTTGGAGGGGCGAAGCTGGACTGCCTCGCTCTGTGCGAGCAAGCGGACGCTGGTAACTTTACTGTTACCCTGCGCGGAGATGGCTCCCGGCCTCAGGCCGAGCCCGCCGCAGATGAGAACTATCTGACCCTGCAGTATCCCCACATTCAGGAGTGCTACGGGATCCTGTGGGATGATATCACCACCCATATTCGCACGATCGAAAACGACGAACTGGATATCTTTCTGCGTGACACCGTACACGACCATGTAAATGCCACGCTGCGCGGCAACGGAAAAGGGCATTACGTCAATCTCTTTATGGGGCCGATCCCCTTGGAGGCAGGACAGACAAAAGTGATCTATGGAGCGGTCTGTGCTGCGCCGGATGCTTCTGCCGCCGCACTGCGCTGCCATGAGCTGCTGACGCAGCGCAGTGATTGGGAGCATGTATGGCAGCAGGCTTCTGCCTCCCTTGCAGCACCATCCGCTCTACCGGCTGCCGAATCGCTTGCCTTGGGCCAACAGTTGATGAATGCTGTTCTCTGCACCAACGTTGTGTATCCGGTGTACACGCGGGGACAGTATATCCGCCACTACACTCCCGGACGCTGGTGGGACTGTGTCTACACATGGGATTCCGGATTCATTGGAATGGGCCTGGCTCAGACCAGCCTGCGCAATGCCTTTGACTGCCTGAACACCTACCTGATGCCCCCGGATTCTGTGGATGCTGCTTTTTTGCACCATGGCTCCATGGTGCCAACGCAGTTTTATCTGTATGCCGAGCTGTTGAATCGCACCAGCAGCAGAGAACTTGCCGCCTACTGCTATCCGCGCCTGAAGCTGTACTACCGCTTCTTCACCGGGCAGGAAGGCGGCTCCACTACCGCCAACCTGCACAGCGGCCTGCTGCGTCCCTGGGATTATTTCTATAATTCCGGTGGATGGGACGATTATCCCCCACAGCAGGAGGTCCATCGCCGCCGTTTGCAGGTCAGCTGCGCGCCCGTGGTCACAACTGCCCATGCGATACGCTGTGCCAAGATCCTGGCGTACACCGCCCGCCTACTGGGCGAGACAGCCGACGCAGATGCTTTTGATGCCGATGCGCTTCGCTTGGGGCGCTCCCTGCAGACTGCATGGGACGAGGAAAGCGGTTACTTCGGGTACCTCCTGCACGATCCTTCTGGTGATGCTGCAGATATTCTGCGCACCGAGCAGGGTCTGAACTACGATATGGGCATGGATGGCGCTTCGCCGCTGTTTGCAGGTGCCTGTACAGAACCGCAGAAGGAACTTCTGTGGCAGAAGCTGCAAAGCCCGGAACACCTGTGGTGTGCCTGCGGCCTTTCCACCGTGGATCAGAGTGCGCCGTACTATCGGCGTGACGGCTACTGGAACGGCGCTGTATGGATGCCTTATCAGTGGATGTTCTTCAAATCCGCACTGGATGCGGGCCTTGCCGATTTTGCTTATCGCATTGCCGACACCGCTCTTACCCTGTGGCAGAACGAGTGTGCCGAAAGCTACTGTTGTTTTGAACACTTTATGATCGAGAGCCGCCGTGGTGCCGGCTGGCATCAGTTCAGCGGGCTTTCTTCTCCCATTGTACAGTGGTTTTCCGCTTACTACCGCCCCGGCACCCTCACGACCGGTTTTGATACCTTTGTCCGGCATACGGATTGGGCACCGGACAACAGCGCCTTACATGCCACGCTGGATTTTACCGCAGCGGGCCGCAGCACTGTTCTGGTTGTTCTGCAGCCGGGTTCCAAGGCTGTTACAGCCTCTGTTCCCTGCACCGTGACCACACGCCATGATGGGCTGCTTGAGCTGACCTTTGCATTGGATGCTCCCTGCACTGTTACCATAAGCATCCATCCCTGAATCCACCTGTAAAAAGAAACGAACGATGTCTGTCCGAATCGGATGACATCGTTCGTTTTTTCTGCGCTGAAATCAGTTGTCTCCTTTGCGAACTGCAGAGGGCGAGAGCTGATACTTCCGCCGGAATGCCTTATAGAATGTATTCGCTGTGGAGAAGCCGCACTGTTCTGCAATATCCGTAATGTTCAGATCTGTCGTTCTCAGCAGCTGCATCGCATGATCCAGACGCAATTCTTCCACATACTCTGTATAGCTCTTTCCGGTTTGCTCCTTCAGGAATTGCGAAAGATACTTTTTAGAGATCTTGAACTGCTCTGCCGTCATCGCCGCATTGATCTCCGGATTCTGGAAATTCTGTGCCAGCCAGTCCAGAATATTCTTTTGAAGCGCGTCATTGTGGCTATGCTTCAAGAATTGCACATGGTTGCAGATCTCCACACAGCAGTCCTGCAGCCGGCTCAGCATCTGGCGGGCAGTCAGTTTAGAGTCATAACTGCACAGATAGGCGATATCCGGACAGCATACCCTTTCCGCCGTGTTCAGCAGAATGCCGCCTGCCGTGTAAAAATCCTGCTTGAAGTTTTCCGGGTCCAGATTATCCACCGAGAACAGTTCATTCAGAAGCGAAACCGCTTCTTCCGTGCATCCGGAAAGCAGATACTCCCGAAGCCGCGCTGCATTGGTTGCATTGACCGTGGTACCGCGCTGCGCACTTCTGTTCCCCAAATAGCAGATCTTCTGTGTCGGATCCGCATAGGCCGCCACATTGCGGGCCTTCCAGTAAATATCTGACAGCTGCTCCATTTTCTCAAAAGGATCGCTCAATATCAGGGGAGTTGTCAGATGCAGCGCATCATACAGCTGCTCTGTGCGGAAACACATTTCCCGCAGTTCCTCTGCTTCATCCGTTTCCTGCGTCAGGATCACCAGGATCAGGTCATCTGCCGTTGCCTGTACATAAAATCTCTGCCCGTAAATTTGACGTATCTGCTCTGACACCACCACAGTACGCAGCTCTTCTTTCAGTGAGCACTCGGCGTTTTCCTGAAGAGATGGGATCAGCAGCAGGAAGTTATAGGCTTTCAGCTGCACCGCATCCGTCAGCTGCTGAATGGTTTTCTGACTTACAGATCCTGTACGCAGCAAAATTTCCATTTTCCCGTGTTCCAGCTCGCTGCGTGAATGCTCCAGTTCCCGCGCCAGTTCATGCTGGCTGTTTACATTACGGAGAAAGATCTCATTCAGCACTTTCCGTGATGCCAGATCCGATTCGTCCAGCGTATCCAGCATCGGACGCAGGCTGTTCATATCCTCCAGTGTCATGCAGACGCTGATCAATACACAGCCCAGAACGCCCACGATCAGATACAGACAAATTGCACGCTGTACTGCCAACAGACCCGCTTCGTAGAGCGACGGCGGCATTCCAATGACCGCCGTTGCATTCAGAGATGCCACATATCGCGTTGCCATCAGATAGCGCTTTCCCTGATAGGTCTCCCAACCCGTATCATCACTCGTCAGGGAAAGTGTCGTTCCGTCATAGTTGTTTCCCGCCAGGATCGTTCCATCATCGGAGATCAGGCAAAAAAGGCCTTCCTCGCGCCATTGCTGCTGCGAAAGAAACATCGAAACGACATCTTTTTCCTTGATCAGCACCGTCATTGCGCCGCAAAGGCGGCCCGCCGTGTTCACATAGGGCTGATATACTGTGACATACGAATTGCCATAGCTGGAATGCATCAGTTTGACAACATGGGCGGGCTTTATCGTCATTATGTCGATCTGATTCTGTGCATCCCATTCCTCCTGAGACACATCCTCATACTCAAGTGCTCCCGGGTAAAAATTGCTATGGCTTTCATACGCACTCCGGTCATCCAATATGATGCCATTCCGCTCAAATGTAATATAGCTGTATGTGATCACAGAGGAATCGTAGGTCTTATCCTGTAACGATTTGCTGGCTCTCGTCAGTGTCTGATAATCTCCCAGAATACTGTTATCATAACTGCTGGCAAGCAGAGTATACTCCGTTTCGCTGAACAATTTGTTCGTTGTACTGCGGATGTTGCTCAGGCATCGCTCCAACTGGGTGGTGCCGATCGCCAGCATTTCCATCGTGCTGGAGGACTGCGCTTGGATCGTCTGGCGGATCATCAGGCTATACAGAGGAACCACGACCAGGAAGAACCCAACCGGAATACAAAGATACCTTAAAAGCCTTCGAATCCAGTTTCTAACAAACAGTCTCTTACGCATCTGCAAAAGCTCACTCCAAGCAATGATGATTTCTATGGAACTGTTGGCTGCACCTGTAAGGCTTTTATGGAGCTGGTGTATATTGCACAGCTCCTCCCTCCGCAATTTCGCAGCATCTTTCTAATTATTTTACCACAGAAGGATTTTTTCCTCAACATTTTTATTGATTTGTAACAAAAATCCACTTTATCACCATGATTTTCAATGCTTGAAAATCTCTGTCTGATGGTCAATCACTTTGCTCCGCAAACCGTGTTGTCGTTCAAAGCCACCACCCGGGGCCTGATTGTCTGAGGGAACTCGATTCCCTGGCCCTCTGATTAAAAGAATCCAAGGTGCATCATTCGTCAAATTTCAAAA
>ERZ857969.3952-NODE-3952-length-13744-cov-3.546132_pt1 | contig 13744 bp, 18 predicted proteins | sample MGYA00519864_ERZ857969 | MGnify/ENA primary metagenome ERZ857969 (study PRJEB31778, sample SAMEA3449382) | human gut metagenome | biome: human gut; feature: human-associated habitat; material: faeces | place: United Kingdom | collected 2010/2012 ... | reverse complement strand
TGCGTAAGCATTGCCTGTCCTTTGGTATTTCTACGCTTCCCCCACGATACCGATATGGGTGAAGTAGATGTCGATTTGCTGTTCCGAATGCTGTTTGTACCGTTCACTGCGCTCATGGATGACAATCTTGGATATAAAGGTGTGCAGGATTTCAGGCGTCAGATCTGTAATGCGGGTGTACTTTTTGGCGAGGGATATAAATTTGTCCACATTGCTTGCCGACTCGGTCAGCTGCCGGATTTCTTCCTCCAGCTCGTGCAGCCGAAGCTGGATTGTTTTCTGCTCGTCTGTATAGCCTTCGGACAGCATACGAAACTGTTCGTTGGTCACCCGCCCAAGAACATTGTCTTCATACAAGCGTTTAAACAGTGCATTCAATTCTGCTTTTCGCTTGGTAAGCCTGTCGTACTCCCTTTGCTTTGCTGTCAGCTCCTTCCGGTTTTCGGAGGAGCTTTTTTGGTTAATATATTCCGCAAATTCCCGTTCCTTGCTTCTTGCCGCATAGGTTACCCGCCGCAGTTCTTCCAACAGGATTTGATCGAGGACAACCTCCCGGATACGGTGGGGAGTGCATTTTTCTTTGACATTATTGCGGTAGTGAGAACAGTTGAAGGAATAACTTTTCGGATCTTCATCACGCTTGCGGTAAAAATACATTTTTGCGCCGCAATCCGCACAGAACAGCAGACCGCTGTATTTGTTGACGCCGCCCATGTGAGTTTTCCTCCGCTTGCCCGCCCGAATCTTCTGTACTGTTTCCCATGTGATTTCATCAATGATCGGCTCATGAGTATGTTCAAATCGAAGCTGCTCAGAAACATCCCGTCGTACCTTTCGCTTGTCCTTAAAGGATGGCACTGTAAAACGGCAGTTGACCGTATTGCCAATATAATCTTCTTTGGAAAGGATATCGGCAACTGTTTTTGCATTCCAGTCATACGGCCTTTCGGGATCAAGCACTGTAACTGCCGTGCCGGATTTCCGGTACTCATACATAACTGGCGTGAGTATTTCCATCTCTTTGAGTTTGTTCGCAATCATCGTCGGACCGAGTCCGTCCATGCACATGGAGAAAATCTGACGGACAACCGGTGCAGTTTTTTCATCAATGATAATCTTTTTGCTGTCATTCGGATCTTTGATATAGCCATACGGCGGACGGGAGCCGATGCGCTCTCCGCGCTCCGCTTTCGCCCGTTTTACTGCACGGATTTTCTTACTTGTATCCCTTGCATACCATTCGTTAAACAGGTTTTTGAACGGCGCCAGCTCGTTTCCCTCTGAATAAAGCGAGTCAAAATTATCGTTGATGGCGATATACCGCACATGGTTTCTCGGAAAGATGATTTCGGTGTAGGAGCCTACCTCGATATAGTTTCTTCCGAGCCGGGACAGGTCTTTGGTGATAATCGTTTCCACCTGCCCCTTTTCCATCATCTCAAGAATCTGTTTGAAACCGGGACGCTCAAAATTAACGCCTGTATAACCGTCGTCTACAAACACACGGGTGTTTTCAAATCCATTGTCCTTTGCATAATTTTTAAGGATCAGTTTCTGGTTCTGTATGCTGTCGCTCTCACCCTGACGCATATCTTCCTGTGAGAGACGGCAATATAGAGCCGTTATCTTTTGGCTTGACATATTGTTTTACCTCCGTTTTAACAGTCAAACCGATTGAGAGTATTGACGGATGACAGATTTCCGTCACCACAACCATACTCCCAAACGATTAGTAAGTCCAGCGGGAATGGAAAAGTTTACGAAACTTTATCAATCTCACTGCTAAGCAAATGCTTGATGTTTTCCTCGGCGGTGCGTTTGCTGTCCCAGGGAAAGATTGATCGGACAAGATACCGCATCCCGCCGATTTCATATCTTTTCTGCTGTGTGACTGCGGTATCGGTCAAAGTAAAATAGGATTCGCGCCTATGCCTGAGCACCATGCGGGAATTGTATGCGCTGTCCGCGTCGGTGTATACGATCTTTTCTTGTATGATATTTTCGTTTTTGTTATCTTTCATAAATTCCTTTCTGCCTTCTGGCTGTCACATCCCGCCCATAACGGGACCGTGATTTTGTTCTTTTTTCTTTTTCTGCCGAGGCTGCTTCATGGTAGTACAGTCCTCAACATAAGGGGTGCTGTCGAGGATATCAGTCAGCTCTGCAACCAGAAATGCCGTATCAGTTCCCAGATGATAAGCAATACTGTCGGCATCAGAGAAATCCAAAACGCTTTGGTTAAACATTTCTTCATCCCGTCCTCTGCCATAGAGAGCGTTTTCAAAAATTGCTCGCTCATCCTCCCAGCCTGTGAGGACATATTCTGCATTTCCGTATTCATCTGTTCGGTAAATTCCTGAGCGTTCTCTGCCATCTGCTTCTGAAATTCCATTGTCAGCGTTTCCGCATCCTCTGTAAATTTCATCAGCGTTTCGTTTTGCTGCCGGAGTACCCTCGTCAAATCCGAACGGGTAGTAAGCTGCGCCTGACCTTCCAGTATCTCTGTCAGCAGTTCCGTCTGCGTTTTCTGTGAGCCAATCATTGCTTTCCAGTTCGGCTCGGTAACCGCTATACACGGCTCGGCTTGCGCAGCCATTTGTATCTGCTGTCTGGCTTGCTCTTTCAATTCCTGCGGTGATTTCCTTGCGTATCCTGAATTCATTTTCCATATTTCCTTTCAGATATTTTTCTTCGTGCAGTTTGTTATCTCTGCATTTAAAACCATCGGGTGTGGTATAGGTGATATATTTTCGTTCGTCCGTCCATTTGACCGAGTAACCTTCTAACTCCATCAGTTCTATGAAATGTTCACGGCTGATAGCTTGGAGCATCGCATCGTCTATCACCATAGCAAGACGAAGTTTCCAGCTTTGACCGTTGTCTGCCGAGCGATACTCCCTGTCTGACATCGGCTTCACTTTCTGCTTCTTCGGCTGTGAAGGGAGAATAGAAAACCCATACTCCCTGATAATCCGGTCAGATTCTTTCATCAGCAGTTCGATTTCATTTTCGTTGATATGAAACTTTTACCGGTTTCTGCATTTACGCTGTTCATGACAAAGTGGGAATGGATATGATCGCGGTCGCAATGGGTGGAAACAACAATTTCGTAGCCTTTCAGCTTTTCTGATTCCGAGGCAAACCTTAAAGCAATTTCGTGTGCTGTTTCGGGTGTAATCTTTTCTCCAACCGGAAACGACTGCACGAAATGATAGAACAGCCTGCCGTCCTCTTTGCCGTACAGCTTTTTGGTGTTACGAAACTCTGTGTAGGCACTGGCTGGGGTACAGTTAATACCGCTGACAAATTTCTTATCGTCTGAAACTGTTTTCTTGTCCTGCATGGTGTAGTTCAGAACAAACTTCATTCCGGCATTAGTCTGCGCCTTTCGGTAATTGACAAAGTGTACGATTGCCATGATCCTTACCTCCGGCATAGAACAGCGGAGAGCAATTCGTAAATTCGTTTCAGTTCAACCTGCGTTTCGGATAAATTCACAGTATGGATTCTACCTTGCCTTGAGAGAATGAGCAGTTGATTGAAATTGTTTCCGAGTCTCTTGAGTTGTGTAATGACTTCAGACAGTCCATTGAAATCGACAATTTCCTTGTGAGTAGCGGCGGTAATGACATAGTCGGTAATGTTCATTTTTGCTGCTTTTGCTTTTTCTCGGATAATCTCATCTTCCTCATCGGATATGCGGAAGTTTAATCGCTTTGTTTTCATGTTTTCTCAGTCCTTTCGTTGTTAAGATTAAAGTTTCTTGGCTTACCTTCTTTTCAAAGAAGGTAAGTGGGTGCAGGGCTTCTGCCCGCCCAAGCTGTCTAAGGCAGGACGACGGCCGCTGTGCGGTCGGCGTACAGCCGAAGGCGATGCTGGCTCTCTCCCAAAGGAGAGAAAAAACGTAACACCACAGTATCTTTGTTGTTGATATTACAGCAGAAAAGAAAATATATAGGACGGTGCATATTCTCGCCCTGTTCGGCTTAAAAACCGCCCACAACGGCTTTTTAAATGCTTGGTCGGGTGTTTGCTTTATTCTTGGCTTTGGGCGCTAATACGGCTTGCAATGTTGCAATCTTCTTTTAAAACAAAACTCGCATATATTCTTTCTCTGTTGTAATAGATTTAGGTGAGTTTTGTTCTATGAGTTTTGTTACTGATAGGAATTTATTACACTATCCATAGACAAATCTGCTACATAGTAGAGATTGCTTGTCCTTGTTCCATCTTCACGATGTCTGCAAACCTTTTTTATAAGACCGATGTTGGCAAGAGTTTCAACGGCAGAGTCAACTGTTTTCCGATCCATGCAGCATTCTTTTGCTATAAGCCGCCGGGACGGAAAACAGGTACGGGTATTATTGTCGCTGTGCCGGAGCAGACAGCAGTATACGATAAAGTCCCTCGGTTTCAGCCCGAGTTCAAAGATTCGGTTGGACACCATAAAGAAATTCCCTTTTTCTGATGCAATCATCCGGCATCATCTCCTTTGTGCATAAATATATGTGAGGGGGCAACCGCAGAAAGCATCAGACCAAAACAAAAAAGTGAAATCTATGCTCTGTGATTGCCCCCTCTATCTATACGGACACTCAAAAGCGATTTGTAAACCGATTTTCAGAAAAATATGCAAAAAAATACAGGAGCCTATGTTTCCATAGACTCCCGCATCCGGTTTAACAGTTTTTTCAGCCGCTTTGATACTGCCATCTTGCTGATTCCAAATTTCTTTCCGATTTGTTCCATCGTGTATTCCTGAAAGAAATACATCATGATCAAATCTCGTTCAGAATCAGAAAGTTTGGCAATCACGTCTTGCAGTTTTTGTAGCGTGAGATTTTGGATAACGGCATCCAAAGTAGGATCAGGCTGAGAAGTACTTGGAACAGTTGCCAGCACTGTTTCGGAATCACTCTTACTAATGTGCCTGCGGTCGCTCCGCTTCTCAGCCTCCTGTCTTTTTCTGTCGCTCTCCAGAAATTCTGCAACCTCATAGGATACTGAAATTTTACTGTTCCCGTAAAGAATGGTCTTTTCCAAATGTGTTCCTTTCCGCCAATGGAAAGGTCACGGTTGGCCGCCGAAACAGCACCATCAAACTGTTAACTTCAAGGTTATCCTAATTACAGCTGTTTGCCTTAGGAGCATAGGTGAAATCTGAGGTCACACAGTCGTGACCTCATCGGCAAATAAAATTTATTTATCATAAGGCTTGCGCCTAATGACCGAAAGGAACTGCCTTTATTATATCAATAATACAAATATTTTTCAACAACTAACATAAATAAATATTATTAACAAATTGATATCATGGACATTTAAGACGATTTTTATTATCAATAGTTAATTAAATTTAGTAAATAAGCAAATTCTCAATTGACGCAATAAGAATATTATGGTATACTATAATCGAAGAAATAATGGGTTTATATCCTGAACGGCGCTCCTTTTTAACCTAATTGATTTGAGAAATAGAAAAAAGTTATTATTTGTAAGTACAAATTATTTTTAATGGGTTAGTTTGAGCTTTTTATATTTTAAAGAATTTTACCGTAAATGTATGTACAGTTTTATATTAAAATAAATATATGATGCTATTTTAAGTTTGTTGAATAGGAGGAATGATAAAATGGGATCTTTTAATTTGACAGCACTTGCACTTCAGATGAAATTTAGAACAAATAAACTTGATAGCATTTTTATTACCATAATTGGTAACAGCATGTTTCCGACATATAAGGATGGCGATAAAGTGAAGATTTATCCTATTAAAAGGAAAGTAAAAGTTGGCGATATTGTTTTATATACGCACCTTAAAGATTCTTTAACATTACATCGAATATACAAAATAAAATATGATGAATTGGGACATTCTATATATTTAACTAAAGGCGACAACAATCCCGACATTGACCCTTACACTATAACAGATTCTAATCTTATAGGATTAGTGAATTAATTTTTATTAAAGGAGAAAGAAATGGATAAGAAGAAAGTACGTAAAAATGAAAATGTTGTATTTGAAATAATAGAAGGAGAAGGCGGAGTTTTATATAATTCTCGGACTAAAGAGACTCACTTGTTGAACAAAACAGCTATTATTATTTTTGAATTATGCTGTGAAACAGCGATTGAAGATGTGTTTAATAAATTTTATTGTTTATTTAATGAAGAGAGTAAAGAACGTATTAGTAAAGACTTTTATGAAGCAATAAAACTTTTAGAGGATAAAAAAATAATAGAATTGTATTAGAACTGGAAAATAATAATAAACATTATTTTTAAAAGGAGTTTTAAAGTGGCAAATACAATTAAAGCACTGTATGTTGAGATTTTATCATCTTGTAATTGTCGTTGTGTCTACTGTTATAATGAGAATATATTATTAAAAAACAGTTATATTGATTCCAAAGTATTTACATCTATTCTGCAGGATGCAAAATCATTTGGGTTATCACATATTTCAATTTCGGGCGGAGAACCGTTTCTGCATCCTGAAATAATAGAATTTATAAATATTTCAATTAGGGAAAAAATCAAATTAAACATCATAACTAACTTAACTATATTTAATAAAGAGCTATATTATTTGCTTGTGAAACATTCTGTTGCACTACAGGTGACGTTAGATGGGCCAAACAAAACGCTTCATGATTATACTCGTGGAAAAGGTACTTTTGATAGAACCATAAAAAACTTGAATTATTTAAATGAACTTAAGTACCAAGGCTTTTTAACAATAAGAATGAATTTACACAAAAGAAATTACATGTATATTGAAAATTTATTTGAACTTGTAAAGTCGATGAATTGTAAATTTATCAACTTATCATTAATAAACAAGGTTGGGGCTGCAACAAGATTTAATGATTTTATTGAAAACGACGATTACCCTATTTTAAATTTTATAAACGAAAAAGTAATTTCTTTAATGGATAAATATAATTTCAAAATTATTTTTGAAGGTTTGAATCCATCAATTGGTTGTCCTTATTATGGAGGAGATAATATAGAATGCGCTGTGCGAATTTCTCCCGATGCAAATGTTTTCCCGTGTCAACTCTTCACAGACAAAATTTTTAGTATTGGAAATATCAGAAACAACAATCTTTTAGAAATAATTAATGGAAAGAAAATGTCTGATTTTAAAACGCTTCTATCATTAAGGAAAACCTTTATTCCAGAATGTAGCGAATGTGCATACCAAGCCATGTGTGCTACTGGTTGTCCTGCAGAAGCATATAATAATAATCATAAAATATTTTCTAATTGTGGTAAATGTGATAGAAACAAATCTATATTTAATAAATTTATTATTCACGAAAACAACAAGATAAAGTGAAAAAACATGTTAATAATAAGTTGCTTCCTACCAAAACAGGAGAGTGAAATATGCAATATATAAAACCAAATATTATTTCATATACTGAAGATGAACTTCAAAATAGCATAATTGCGTATGCTTCTTGTGGAGCAACATATTGTGCTTTGGGAACTCAGTGGGGTAGCACATGCGGTTCAGCCGCAACATATTGCCCGTCTAACGCTTATTATGATAGCGGTGGTATAGTCACATGCCCTTCCGGAGCAAACTATACGGGCCCTTGGAGCGAGCCTCCAATTAACGCTTAAGTATTTAAATATATGTAGGAAGCAACTTATTTAGAAAGGTGTATTTAATGAAAATTATATATATAGATTTATTCTCGTCTTGTATTATTTTTAAAGTGTTCGACGAAGAAACATATAATATTATATTTGGATTATTTTCGAATATTATTTCACAAAATAGTGAAGTTTCAAAAAATGCAAATTCAAAAGAAATTGAAATTATGAAAAATATTTCACAATTAGATATTTGGACTACATATACACCGTAGATGAAAATTTGTTGATTGAGAAATTGATAGATTTTGTATCTGATTCATTTACTTTATTCCAAAATAAACAAGTAGCTTTTTTTCATGCTAGTGTTGTAGCTAAAGAGGATAAATGCACTCTTATAATTGCCCCATCTTACAACGGGAAAACTACTTTAAGCACGCAATTAACCCTAATGGGGTATGAATATATTTCTGATGATTTAGCAATAGTTAATGGAGAAGGATACTTATTGCCTTTTCCCACTCCAATAAAATTGCGTAAGAACCATAGAATTGACATATATAAATTTAGGGAAAACTATGTAATTACTGAACTTCCTAATTATTGGATATTGACCCCTCTAGATAAAAGTAATTTAAGTAAAAAATATAAGCCAGATAAAATTTTGTTTTTAAATAGAAATCCGAATATAGATTTCTTTATGTGTTCAAATTTGTCACGTATTGAAACAATAAATAAACTTATGAATAATGCAGCTCATATAAGAGACTCTTTTATTCATTCTAAAATATCAGTTCTATTGTCTGGTTTTTGTTGTGTATTTGATATTTGTTATAAAGAATATCAACAAATATTAAAAGAAAGAAAAATAGGATTATAATTCATACTGAAATATGTGATTGATGCTAAATTATCTAGGAGATTTGATAATGATAAGAGATATTAAAAATAGCCTATACATATTGAAATATGTATGGCGAGCAAGGAAGTCATTCATATTTATTGAATTTTCAAAATCAATAATCAGCAGTGCTTTGGAAGTTACTTCAATTATATTGTTTAAAAACTTTATCGATATGCTAAATAAAAAAACTTCCTTATATTTTATTATTCCTGTTGTTATCCTATATGCTTTATGTAAAAAGATACATGAGTTTTCTTTTGAATATATTGGATTATTTCAACTTCCTAAAACCAATTATGCCTTAAATAGGGAATTAACAAAGGACATTATTAAAAAAGCATCCGAAATCGATTTAAAATGTTATGATAACACTGAATTCTATAATCAATATACAAGAGCTTTAGCGGAAACAGGAGAACGTTCTATTAAAACTTTAAATATTGTTAGTTCTATTATTTATTCAACAATATCATCGATAGGCATGTTTTCTGTTATTATAAGCATGGATCCAATTTCCATATTTCTAGCATTAACGATATTCTTATCGTATACATTATTTACAAATAAAAGCAAACATTTAGTCTTTGAACGGGATATGGAATTAACGCAATATAATAGGGCTATGTCTTATTATAAAAACGCTTTCTTTTCAAGAAGTTTTGCAAAAGATTTTAAAATTTATCCCGGAATTTCGGATTATATGCGCAATGAATTTGTAAGCACCTCAAAAAAGGCTGAAACAATACATATGAAAAATGCATCAAATTTATTTAAATATACTGCCATAAAGACTTTTTTGTTGCTTTTGAATGAGTATCTGCTTCCTTTAATTTACTTTTCATTCCGAGTTTTGGAAGGATTTATGTCTATAGGCTCAGTAACTGCAATGTGGGAAACAATAAGGGGACTAGCCAGCAATTTCAGCAGTTTTGTTTATTCTTTTTCTGAAATCAAACAATCTAGTTTGTATATTGATAATTTACGATATGTGTTGAATTACGAACCCGAAATATCTAATGTGATGAATTCTCTTAACCCTCCGAAATCTATAGAAACTATTTGTTTCCACAATGTCTCTTTTAAGTACGAGGAAAAAGGAGAATATATTCTAAAAAACATTAATTTAGAAATTACTAAAAATCAAAAAGTTGCATTTGTGGGGCATAATGGTGCTGGAAAATCAACATTAATAAAGTTATTATTACGTTTCTATGATCCAACTGAAGGTTATATTACCGTTAACAGCATCAATATAAAAAATTATAATTTAGAAGAATATAGAAAATTATTTATTTCTATGTTTCAAGATTATTCCCTTTTTTCTGTGCCGATTTCTGTTAATGTTTTAACTAGAGCTCCAAAAGATTCTAAAGAAAAAGAGTTGATAAAAAATGCTTTATCTAAAGCAGGGTTATCTGAAGCTATTGATGATGATTATATTAATAAGCAATATTCAAAGGAATTTGACGATGATGGGATAGTGTTTTCTGGTGGAGAACAACAAAAAATCGCATTAGCTAGAGTGTTTGCAACAAAAAAGTCAGCCTCGGTTTTGATTTTAGACGAGCCTTCAGCATCTTTAGATGTGGAATCTGAATTGCTTTTTCATAATAACCTTTTTGCGGAAACACAAGATAAAATTGTAATAACTATATCACATCGTTTGTCTACAACTAAGGATTCAGATGTTATTTTTTTTCTTGAAAATGGACAACTGGAAGAATGCGGAAACCACGAAAGTTTAATGTTTAAAAAAGGTAAGTATGAGTATATATTTAATTTACAAGCACAAAAATATAGATATGATAGTGCGAACGAAAAAATTGAAAAACTTAATTTTTAATTTGGTCATAAACATAATCTAGTCATAATTATATCTTTTGTTTTTATATATTCATGGTTGATGTGAGAGGTGGAGAGTATGCTTACAACAAATGAGTGCTTGAAAAAGTATTTATTGAATTTTCAAAAAAAGTCTATTCAAGAAATACTTGAAACCAATTCTTTAAAATATTTACTTGCTGATTTTTTTCCGCTTAATCAAATTGATCTAAAAACCCAGGCTTTTAGTAGAATGTTTTTTTTAATTAAACAAAAAGCTCTCATGAATATTTGTTGCGAATTTGAAAGATGTGATATTAAGTACATCACATTTAAAGGTGTTGTTTTATCTAATTATTTGTATCAAAATACTGAAGATAGATCTGTTGGGGATTTGGATATATATATCACCTAACAATTTTAATAATGCTTTAAAAATATTATTTAAATTAGGCTATTGCTTAGTAGATAATACAACCATTCTCAACAAGCATCATGTGAGTTTACATAAAGATAAAGTGGTTGTTGAACTACACAAAAATATTTTTAATCCATTTACAGAAATTGATGAATCATATCTAAGAGCCAATATACGAACTTATGTTTTGGATAACCAAAATGTATTTACTTTTAATATTACTGCCACACTTTTACATCTAATATATCATTTATACATGGACACATATCTAGCATGTGGAAGTTTATATCAAGCACTTGCAAATAAATCAATTCCAAAGGCAGGGCGTTTTTTATATCGTGCTTACGAAATTGCCCTGTTTTCAGAAAAATACTATAATCAAATTATATGGAATGATATTATCGAGGATATAAAAAAACAAAAGCTTCGCATAATTTTCAAAAAAATGATAATGGATATCATTGAAATATTTCCTGATACTTTTCCAAACTGTTTTATTAATACAGTATATTATCTTGACTATATTGAATGTGAATGGGATCGCTTATACAATCATATGCTTGCATCTAACAAAAACGATATTGGAAGATTACTTTGTAATTATATAGATTATTACTGGGCTCTGCGTAAAGAAAATAATATTCATATACAAATCGGCGATTCTTTTAACCTTATTAAGAATTCCGAAATGCAGCAAGGCAAAACAGAACTATCCTGTAATATTAGCACTAAAAAAACATCTAATGGTATAGAACTAACTTTTGCGGTTTCTGACGATGACTTCTATTTTAGCGATATGGATAGTTTTGACACTCTGGCAAGCGACGGTGTTCATTTATTACTTTGTAGTACAGAAGAATATTTTTATAACAGCATATTCTTTTTTCCTAAAAGCGTTGATAATAAAATTAAAGTTTTGGCGTGCAATGTATTAAACAATGCAAATATAGTTCTAGATGAGGATTTAGTAAAAACATACTTCTCAGAAACAAAAGGCGGATATATTATTTCTGCGTTTTTTTCTAATAACTTTATTATGAATAATCATATGAAAAATTATTTTTATATGGGTTTGGTAATTTCAGATTGCAATAGCAAGGAAAAACACCGAACAAATGGAATAATATTATCGGAAGTCGACTCTGAATGGTATGATCCGATTTATTTTGCTAAGATCGATATGAATGAACAGAAATCATCATTGTGATACTAATTAAGTCCTAAATTTCAAATAATCAGATGCAAAATTTAATTTAGTGTAATTTAATTAAAGTTAGATAAAATATAGAGACCTAACAGAACGAAGATTCTATAGGTCTCTATATTTCTCCCAATCGGTCGCTTTTTTAAAGTGTCCTTATGAGAACCTGCCTTTTTCGGGGTTTTTTGCTACCCAAACGCCGGGATTTCAAGATGCATATTCGTAGATATAAAACGGTTGTTTTTGCTTTGCGGATAGATTTGAACTCCCGTACAACAGAATAACTGCTTCAAACGGCAGACAAGTCGCTAAAAACTTGTCTGCCGTTTTTGCGTTTCACTGCCCGAAGTTTTGCAAAAGACTTCGGGCTTTTTTCATTTCTCACGGAAAGGAGCTGACAAAATGTACTTTACCAATACCCCCCGCCCTCAACAGTATGGAGGCGATCATGAAAAAACTGCCCTACGGCACACAGAAAGGCGGAGGTCGGTTTCGCAGGTGTATCAATACACCAAGAAAGACTGCGATTGCAGACTTTGTCTCTACTACAGAAAAAAGAATGGATGCACCTTGACTCTCTGTCCTGTGTTGGATATCCGGCTTGGATGCGGAGCAGCTACTATTGGCGATGCGGTAAAAGCTGTTTTCAAAGATGTCCAAAATACAGCATTCCAAAAGCGCCTGTCACAAATATACCACCGAAAGGATGATGCAAACATGATATTCCAAAACAACAGGCACAAGCAGATTTTTGAAGCCGAGCGATTATCTATGCGAAAGCCCGGCAAAAAGACTCTCGCTGTTTTGTATCTGCTGACTGCCGATCATACTCTGTGGATAAAAACAAAATACCTATTCACTCCAAACGGAAAAGTGGATTTAAAAAGCGTCCGTCTCGGAAATGTTTCCACAGACAGCTACGCCCTATGGAAAGCAGTTAAAGAATTGCAGACCGGCGAAAAACAAATATCGCTGTACGAGCTGGCGGACAACGAGATCGTCTCCGACAACACCTTCCGTCTGATTGTGCAGGCAGCAGCTATCGCCCGCTTTGATACTGCAGTCTTAAATAATACGGAGGTGCGTTATGTCTGAAAACCATAGCTTCAAAGAACAGCAGATTGGAGGGATATGAAATATGGCCTTACTCTTTTCTAAGGTAACTGTAACGGCAGGAAATGACGCAGTAAGTTTTCTCGTTGGAGGAACCCGCGTCGAAACTCTGATGGCTGAAAAGAGGACATTTGAAAACAGATTGTCAGAATACATGGCTGCCGAACAGCATCGCAAAAATGCCATGTCTCGACTGGACAATATTTTTACCGTCCTCGATGGTATGAAAAATCACCCGCTGACCTTCGACAATGAAATCATCCGAAAAATCCTGCAATGTGTGATCGTAGAGTCAAAGGAGAAAATCAAGGTGGTTTTTATAGGCGGGCTTGAAGTGGAGGCGGAGGTGTTTATATTATGAATTGCTTATAGTTATATTTAAGCGGCACATAAAACGGTTTAAATACTTTCAGCAACAACTATAACCTTAGCAAGTGTTATAGTTGTTGCTTTCTATTTGCTTTTCCTTAATTGATGACCTTTTTGACTATTTTTACGATCGGGATGTATGCTATGAAGGACTTGTAAGAGATTTGAATACCAAACAAAAAATAGAATTACTGCAACAATATAAAGACTGATTCCTTCAAATCAATGGGAAGTATTACTGTTATAATGAAGGCATTTGCAAATTTGAGTTTGACAATGATAATTCTCTCACTTTGAAAATGTAATTAAA
>ERZ857969.3939-NODE-3939-length-13793-cov-2.727762_pt1 | contig 13793 bp, 10 predicted proteins | sample MGYA00519864_ERZ857969 | MGnify/ENA primary metagenome ERZ857969 (study PRJEB31778, sample SAMEA3449382) | human gut metagenome | biome: human gut; feature: human-associated habitat; material: faeces | place: United Kingdom | collected 2010/2012 ... | reverse complement strand
TGTCCGTTCACAAAGCGCTCCAGCTCCGCCAGCTGGGAAGGGGAGGCGAGATCGCCAATCAGCCCGTCCGGGCCGGGCGCGAAGGGCAGGTACTGCGGCTTTTTCTCATACGCTTCCATCGCGTGCAGGACCGCTTCGTCGTTCAGAAGCAGCCCCTTGCGGCGCAGATCCTTCTGCCGTTCGGCATCGGCCTGCGCAGGGTCCTCACCCGGCTTGAGCTTGACCATGTCGCACCGGCCCGGAACATAGAGCACTCCGGCCGGCTGCATGGGCGTTCCCGTCCGCCTCTGATACGATTCCAGCGCGAACAGATACAGAAGCATCTGCAGGTTCTTCCCGTACAGCAGCTCTGCATAATCAAAATCCTTATGGCCGGTCTTGTAATCGATGATACGGATAGCGTCGCGAACCTCGTCCACACGGTCGATAAAGCCTTTCAACCGGATCTCGGAATGGTCGGAAAGGCTGATCAGACCGTTTATCTTACGCTCGGACTCGATGTAAACGAAAGGGGTCAGCTTGCCGTCACGCTCCAAGATTTTCTCCACGTATTTGCGGATCATCTCGCCGATCAGGTAGTTTTGTCCGGTAAGGGAGCGAACCACCTCTGTCTTGAAAAACTCGCTGGCGAAAGCCCGGGCGATAGCTCCGGTAAGCAAGGCCGTATCCTTACGGATCGCTTTCAGCAAATCCACGGTAACCATCTTCCCTTGGAACGGCTTGTAAAGCTCCTCCATCACTTTATGTAAGATACTTCCGAATACATCGCTCTCGATCGTCTCGCTCACCTCCTCTTCCTCTCGAATGCCTTCCACGACGGAAAAATAGAATTTCAACGGGCAATCCAGATACGTATTGATAGCGCTCGCCGAGATCGCCTTGCTCCCCCCTTTCCGGTAAGCGTCTAAACGGCGCATGATATCCTCCCTTTTCGGCACGGCCAATGGCGGGGTCTTGGAGGAAGATACGTTATAGACCACCAATTTATCTCGCATCGGCACCTCGTAATGATAATGCAGCTGGTGAACAAAGCGACTTACCTCTCCCGTCTGCAATCCGTTGCTGCGGGTATCGTATAAAAGGCTCACGTGGCTGGCACGCTCTATCAAACGATAGAAATGGTAGGCCCATACGCTATCTTGATGCTCGTAGGTAGGCAACCCGAAACCCCTGCGTAGGTTATAAGGGATAAAGGAGTTCGCCGCTTTCCGCTGCGGGAAAATACCCTCGTTCATGGATAAGATAATCAGACGGTCGAAATCCAAGGCACGGGTCTCGAGCACACCCATAATCTGGAGGCCGGAAAGCGGCTCGCCGTGGAAGGGGATCGTGATCGTATCAGTCACCCGCTTCAATAGGCGGAAGAAGGTATCTATTTTCATCTCTATACGAGCGTCTTTCATTACCTCTTTCATGCGGTTTACCGTGGTGAAATAATGGAAGATGAACTCTTGCTCCAAATCGTTCGTCCGCTGGGGTGCGTCCTCCTCTTCCTCATCGGAAAGGGCGGACATAACCTTGTTCAGCTCTTCCAACACCTTGATCAGATAGTCCGAGAAGGCCTCCACCCCGGTCACCGGCGTGAACAGGATTTCTAGCAAAGGCGTTTTCCCTAACTCCGTATGCGAGATATAGATCTTGTTGTTCTCCGTGATCTCTTTCACCAAGGAGGAAATAATCTCCGGTGAGGTGGAGAGGATGTAGCGATGGTTCAATATCGGCAGCACGTCACGGAAATAGAACAACGGATTCCGGTCTATGTAGCGTACGTTCTTCTGCAACGCCAAGATATACTCGATCAACGAGGCGACCGGGGTTCCCGCCAAGGGATAACCCATCGTGACGTTGATACGCCGGATTTGCTCCGGTATGGCGTTCAGCACCGGGATCAGCAGATGTTCATCGGGCAAGATCACCGCCGTACGCAAAGCTTCTTCCGAACTCATCTCCGCTTCCTTGCACCAATCGCTCAACAGGGTGTAGACGTGCTTGGCCTGCCCGATACCGGAAGGGATGCCGATCACCTCGATCTCGGTCTTTACCTTCTCCTCGGGGGGTAATTTCATCGAGGAAGGGAAGCTCTTCCGGTTACGGGAGACGAAATAAGAGGCCTTATTATCCGGATCGGTTACCTTATCGGATACATAATCCCAATAGAAATCCGCTATCTTCCGCTTCTGCAACTGGGCTAAGAAACGTTCTTCCGATACGGACAAGGCGTTCAAACCGACAAAGACAATTTGCTCGTAAGGTAAATCCGGAGACTCGCCCCGTTCCATGCTTTCCACGACCTCCCGGAAGATCATGCCCTCGTAGCCTTTTCCCTCGGCGGCCAAGGTCGCACGGAATTCCTCATAGAGATCGTATAGCACTTGCCAGACCGCCAAGAACTGTTGCTGGTTCGGCGTATCGCCCCGGGGATAAAAACTGGACCAGAAACTACGGATAGCGGCGATCTGCTCATCACTTAAGAAATCGAAATCATTCTCTATCTCCCGTAGGTCCGTCACGTTACTGAATAGCATGCGGGCATTTGCCATGTACTTATCGATATCGTCGAAGTCGTTGAGCAACATCTCGCCCCAATACAGGAATTCATCGAAAGTCTCGGTGGAACCGCTTTGGCGGATGTAGATGTCGTACAGGGTAAAAAGCATACTGATCCGGTCGGCGGATTGTTTTCCGCTCAACTGGATAAAGAGATCGTTGATCGTAAGGATTGTCGGAGAGAAAAGGGGAATATCGGCTACCTCCGAGAGATATTTCTGGAAGAAAAGTCCCGTACGCCGGTTTGGGAAAACAAAGGCCAGACGACTGACCTCCGCTCCCCATTTCTCGTAAAAAAGAGACGCTACTTGATATAAGAACGGTTTCATTTATTCAAAAATTTGTACAGGCTGTAGAGACGGGGCACACCCCGTCTCTACAATCGGATACGATTCACGTTATATTAAGATGTTCTCTATCTCCTGCAATTCTTCCCCGGAGAAAGAGATATTATCTAACGCTTTCAGGTTATCCATCAATTGGGCGACAGAGCTAGCGCCAATTAATACGCTAGTTACCCGTTCGTCCTTTAATAACCAAGCGAGCGCCATCTCCGCCAAGGTCTGTCCACGGCGGGCGGCTACCTCGTTTAGCTTACGGGCCTTTTCCACGGCCTCCGGGGTAACTTGAGAGGTCTGCAAATGACCGGTCGATTTCGCCGCACGGGAATTCTCCGGAATTCCACGCAAATACTTATCCGTAAGCAAGCCTTGCGCCAACGGCGAGAACGCTATCATACCCACACCCTCTTCCTTCAATACAGGCAATAAATCCGGTTCCGTCCAACGATCGAACATCGAATAGCGGGCTTGGTGAATCAAGCAAGGCACCTTATGTTCTTTCAGTACGGCCAAGGCCTTACGGGTCTGGTCCGCGTCATAGTTGGAGATACCTACATACAAAGCCTTTCCTTGCCGGACGATATCAGCCAAGGCCCCCATCGTCTCCTCGATCGGAGTCTCCGGGTCCGGACGATGGGAGTAAAAGATATCCACGTATTCCAGTCCCATCCGTTTCAAGCTCTGATCCAAGCTAGCCATTAAATATTTACGGCTTCCCCAGTTCCCATACGGTCCCGGCCACATATCGTAGCCCGCCTTCGTAGAGATAATCATCTCATCCCGATAAGCGCCCAAGCCCTTCTTCAATATCCGGCCAAAATTCTCCTCCGCCGATCCGTAGGCCGGGCCATAATTATTCGCCAAGTCGAAATGAGTCACGCCATGATCGAATGCGGCGTGAGCGATCTGGATAAAATTACCGAACACGTCCACACTACCAAAGTTGTGCCACAATCCCAAGGAAACGGCCGGCAATAAGATACCGCTCCGTCCGCACCGCCGATATATCATATCCGCATAGCGATTCTCTTCCGCTTTGTAAAACTCCATATGCTCTTTCTTTTTTTAATTATTATATCTCATCCGGCCAAGGAACCGGTTTACCTGTCGCCTTAAACGACGGACGTTGCCCGTCCACTTTCCGTAAATACGTACCCAATTCCCCGGACAGACGCTTTACGATATCGGGATGCTGCCTTGCCACGTCATTATGTTCCCCTATATCCTCCGTGATATTAAACAATTCCTTCTTCCCCGTCTCGTAATAATAGATCAGTTTCCAGTCTCCATTACGGACCGAGCAAGTCGGACCGATTCCCGGCCCGTCATTACCCCATATATTCGGGCAGTTCCAGAATAAGCTACGTCCCACGGAAGGATCTCCCGTACCTTTTAATAAAGGCATGAAACTGACGCCATCTATCGGCTGTACGGTCTTATACCCCCTTATGCCTGCCATCTCCAAGATAGTTGGATAGAAATCCTCTATAATCAAGTATTTATCACATTTGCTTCCCGGCTTCACCACCCCCGGCCAACGCACGATCATAGGCTCACGGACTCCTCCCTCATAGGCGGAGCCTTTACCACTGTTCAAGGGATAGTTTTGCGTATGGATCTCTCCGTCACGCCATCCGGGCTCGCTGGAAAGACCGCCGTTATCGCTCATGAAGATCACGATCGTGTTATCCGCCTCGCCATTCTTCTCCAACCAGTCCATCAAATCGCCCAGACTCTTATCCATTCCCTCTATCAAGGCAGCGTAAGCCGCCTCTTTAGCCGTTAACCCCTTATCGATATATTTCTGGTAGAAACGCTTGTCCTTATCAATCGGGATATGGATCGCATAATGTGACATATATAGGTAGAACGGCTGGTTATATTTCTTAGCCTTGTCCAACGCCTTGATCGCCTCCTGCGTCAAGGCCTCCGTAGCGAAGGTGCCGCTTCCCCAATACTTTTCCAATCCGGGGATAGCGTTCGAAGCGTAAGGTTTACCATCCTTGGTATGCCCGTAATTATTCTCGCCGAGGTAACTGGCGAGACCTCCGGCGGCATGCCCGGCTATATTGACCTCGAATCCCCAATGATGCGGGTCCTCCCCCGGGGTATCGATCGCCCCGAAATGCGCCTTGCCGCAATGGATCGTGTGATATCCGTTATTCTTCAATATCTGCACGAATGAAGTACCCACAAACGTATTATTCGTCCCGCCCACTTGGGCCACGCCGTTATAATTCCAATCCGGCAGGGTAAGCACATCACTCTCCCGGTCGGTCGTCTTATCCTTAAAAAGTGTCCAGTTCGTACCCCGGTGACGGGCGGCGTTCGTCCCCGTGATCAAGCTGCAACGGGTAGGCGAGCTGATACTACTAGCGTAGGCTTGGGTAAACATCATACCCCCTTTCGCCAATCGTTCCATGTTCGGGGTCTCATATACCTCATTATAATGCGTCTTTTGAGTCCAGAAAGGCAAGGACGTATCCTCCCATCCCATATCATCCACCAAGAACAGGATAATATTCGGGGGACAACTGGTATTCTGGGCGTTCGCTACCGCCGATACCGACAATAAAGCGATGGGGATAAGCTGAGTCTTCTTCATGATTGGTAACGGATATTTGTATTCTACGAAAGTAGATATATTTCACCGAAAAACAATATTGTTTCATATACAAAATAATATTGTCTTATGTATTATACTTTTCCGGACATAAAATAAGGGGCCCTTGACAAAAAGAGTCCCTTACCTAATATCTTATACCCAATGATTTATCTGGAAAGCCTTAACGCAAACGATCCAAAGAACGTACCAGCGCCTCATCGGCCCCGATATTACGGATCGCCAGATAATCCAAGATCAGATTGACCAACGGGAAGGAAAGAGCGATCTTAACACTTACGCTGGCACCTTCCATATCCCCCTTCAAGGAATAGATCAAGAAGGCGAAGAAACCATAAAAGCCCAATATCAGCAATGCGTTGAACACGCAAAGACGGATTTGCAGGATTCTTTTCTTATATAAGAAGATCGTCACCAAGGCAATGATAGCGATGATAGCAGTCAAGGCAAATAAGCCCCACGCCGGGTATAGTAATTCCGGCTCACCGATCATCGTGCTCAACCCGCTAGCATCGAACGAGAAGAGGGCGTCTCCTTGTTGCAACACGGCCAACGGCAAGAATAAGGTAGCGACCGTAAGCGCCACGATAATTAGCAGGTAAACAGTTTGTATTCTTTGTAACATGGTAATTAGTTCGTTTTAAATGGAAAGGCCGACTCATTTGAGGGTCAGCCTTTCCGATGTTCAAAAATATTTCTTCTTAGAAGTTATTCTTCTCTTTAGCAGGATTCTTGTAATAAACCTTGCCATCCTCATACTCTTGAGCGGCGATCAACGTTGATTTCGGAAGTTTCTCATAGTAGCGTGAAATCTCGATCTGCTCACGGTTTTCAAAGACTTCCTCCAAGTTGTCATTGTAAGAAGCGAACTCTTGAAGTTTCTTTTCCAGATCTTGTTTCATCTCAACACTAATCTGATTCGCCCGTTTTGAAATGATAGCGACTGTCTCATATACGTTACCCGTTTCTTCACTTAACTTCATCATGTCACGGGTTACCGTATTGGTAGGAGCGTTTGATTTTCTGTAATCCATTTTCGTTTTATTGATTAAATTCGCTTAATATGCATCTGTAATTCGCTTGCTGGCATAGTCGTAGAACTTCGTTACCTGCTTTACGTAGTTACCTTCCGGATACTCGTTCATGTAGTTGTAATATTCGTCAACCACATCCCGGTAACGGCCCTGCAACTTCTCCTCTACGGATACTAGCGCCAACTCGTACTTCGCACGGATGATAAGGAACATGAATTCCTCACGATACTTGGAATACGGGTAATTCTTCAAGGCGTTCTGCGCCGTGATCACGCAAGACTGGAAGTTATTCCCCATATAGGTACCTAGATTGAAATACAAGCGGGTGGCCATCAATTCCTTGTAAGCCAACTTCTCCTGAAGCTCGAACATGATGTTCTGCGCTTCCTCGGCCCGTTCACTTTGCGGATAATACTCCAAATAAAGTTGCAACTGCTCGATCGCCTTATACGTCTGCGACTGGTCTAACCGGGGATCCGGAGAGTCCAGATACAAACCATAACCGGAATAGAAACGGGATAATTCCGTAAACTCCCCTTTCGGATAGGTCGTATAATAGGTCTCGAAGTATTGCGAAGCCGTCTGATAATCTTTCTGACCGTAATAGCTTTGCGCCAACAAGTACAAGGACTCCTCGGCATAAGCTGTTCCTTTAAAGATTGTAACCAGTTCATCCAGCAGAGTAGCGGATTTCGAGTATTGCTTCGCGTTGAAGTATTTCTTCGCGTACGAATATTTCAATTCGTAATCCGTGCTCTTCAGTATCTTATTATACTCTCCACAAGAGGATAATAGTACTGTCATCATCATCAGTAAAAATACAACCTTTTTCATTCACATACTTTTAGCGTGCAAAATTAGTGCTTTTAGGCGAATAAATGAAACCCAAAACGTTAATATTTACAACTTATATAAATCGCTAGCAGCGATCAATTCCAATTTATTCGCTTTCAAAACCTCCGCGCACTTATTGACATCGTCCGGACGGATGATCACGTTAGCAGCGTCGCCTTGAGAAAAAGCGTACATATATTCAATGAAGATCCCGGCCGAGGTAATGATATCCATCGCCTTTGCCAAGGCTCCCGGCTGGTTGGGACAATGCAAGCATACCACGTCGGCCACGCTTACAGCGTATAACTTTTCACGAAGCACGGATATCGCTTTCTCCGTATCGGATACGATTAGGCGAAGGATACCGAAATCGGAATTCTCGGCTACCGTGAAAGCGGACATATTGACCCCTGCCTCCCCTAATATCTTGGCGACTTCCGTAAAACGGCCTTTCTTGTTTTCCAGAAAGATTGATAATTGTTTTATTAACATAGTACTTAATCTTTTAGAGGTTATACTAACTTACGTTTATCGATCACGTGTTTTGCCTTACCCATACTACGTTCGATACTACGCGGCTCCACGATCTTGATGTCCGGTTGCAAACCGATCACGCTCTGCATGCGGGCGGCGATCTTCTTTTTCAAGGCGATCATCTTGTTCATCTCGTCCGAGTAGTATTCTTGGCGAACCTCCACCTGTATCTGGAAGGTATCGGTATTGTTCATACGATCCACCACGATCAGGTAATGCGCCTCGAACTCCGGCAGCTCCAAAATTACGGATTCTACCTGAGACGGGAAAACATTTACGCCACGAATAATCAACATATCGTCACTTCTACCTAAAATACGTCCCATACGAACTGCCGTACGTCCACAGGCGCACTTCTCGTAAGTCAGCGAGGTCAAATCACGTGTACGGTAACGAAGCATCGGCATACCCTCCTTCGTAAGCGTGGTGAAGACCAACTCTCCTACTTGTCCCGGTTCCACCGGTTGTAAGGTATTCGGGTCCACGATCTCCGGGAAGAAATGGTCTTCCCACAGGTGGGTACCGTTCTGGCACTCACACTCGCCACCAACGCCCGGCCCGCAGATTTCCGTCAAGCCATAGATATCGTAAGCTTTGATATTTAGTTTTGTCTCTAATTCCTTACGCATATTCTCCGTCCAAGGCTCGGCACCGAACGCTCCGACACGTAGCTGGAATTCCTCCAAGGGAATACCGGACTGGTGGATGGTCTCCGCCAGATACAAGGCGTACGAGGGCGTACAAGCCAAACCCTTCGCACCGAAGTCGTGCATCAACTGGATTTGTTTCTGGGTATTACCGCTACTCATCGGGATCACCGTACCACCGATATTCTCCACTCCGGCATGGGCACCCAAGCCTCCGGTAAACATTCCGTAACCATAGGATACTTGCACGGAATCGTTCTTTGTCAAACCATAGGCGGTCAGGCAACGAGCCACCACCTCGGCCCAAATACCCAAGTCCTTACGGGTATATCCCACGACGATAGGCTTACCTGTCGTACCGGAAGAGGCATGTAGACGGACAATCTCGGACATCGGCACGGCCATCAAGCCGAAAGGATAATTATCACGCAAGTCTTGTTTTACCGTGAACGGTAATTTCATCTATTGTCTGTACATCGTCGGGAGTAATGCCCATCTCCTGCATTTTCTTACGATAAAACGGGGAGTTATGGTAAGCGTGTTCAACAACTCTTTTCAACCGTAGGCTCTGTAGTTTCCGCATTTCCTCACGGTCCATACATTCAATAGTTTCGTTCCAAATCATGGTATTTGTCTGTTATCTTTTAAAGTTAGTAGTCTAAATTCGCCGCAAAGTAACAACTTTTTTTAAATCGGTACTCTTTTGTTACAAAAAATTAGTCACGAGGCGATCATTTCAACTCCTTCACCTTGATATTGCGGAACGCTACCTCATCCCCATGATCCTGCAAAAGGATGTGTCCTTTCGGAGCCTCGCCGAAAGCACCACCCGCATTATAAGATGGATCAGCGTATTTACTGCCCTTCACCAAATCACGGAACTCCTTGCTGCCACGCTCGTACTCCAATACCTTCACACCATTCAGCCAGTGCTCTACGTGGTTGTTCGGGAATACCTTCACCACGGCCGTATTCCACTCTCCTACGCCGTTGAAATGGATGTTCTCGCTTTTCTTCAGATCATACAAGCTTCCAAGGGTACGACTACCGGGGAAAGTCGTGTAAAGCTTGGCATCCGGGTGCTTAGCGTCATCCAATAGCTGGAACTCCAAGCCGTAAGCGGAGCCTTTTTGCTTCTCTTGCTCGGTCACGAAATATTTAATACCGCTGTTGGCCCCTTCGGTGATCTTAAAATCCACACTGAACTCAAAGGCGGAATATTCATCCTCCGTAACGATATCGCCTCCGTTCGTAGACTCGCTACCATCGGATTTCTGCACGATCAATTCGCCGTCTTTCACCATCCATCCGTGATCCGGGAAAGCGTCTTTGTGCGCTCCACGCCAACCTTTCGTTGTCTTACCGTCAAAAAGGAGCGCCCAACCCTCGGCTTTCTCTTGGTCGGTCAATTGATTGATCGCCGGTGTAATTACGGCCATCGGTACTACCTTAGCTGTCTCTTCCGTGCTTTGCGTGTTTTTTCCACCGCAGGCGCAAAGTATCATGGCGCTCATGGCGGTACAAATTACTAGTGTCTTCATGTCTTATTTATTTTTAATGTATATAATCAAGCAATGTGTGCGTCCACAAAGATAATTGATTTCATAAAAAATAGACGTATCTTCGCGATATAAATATTAAATGATTATTTATATGAAACAACTAAAGACCGCCTTGTTCGATTTTGACGGCGTAGTAGTAGATACGGAACCTATTTACGATTTATTCTGGAACGATGCCGCTAAACGTTATGGCTTAGGTATCGATAATTTCGCTGATATTATAAAGGGTACGACCCTACCGTATATTCTGGAGAAGTATTTTTCCGGATATACGGAGGAGTTCCGCCAAATGGTGACCAAAGAATCTACAGAGTATGAGAAGACGATGCCCTTGCCTCCCATGCCCGGCTCCATCGAGTTCATCCGTATGCTGAAGGAGCACGGCGTACAGATAGGCTTGGTTACCAGCTCGGATAACGCGAAGGTGAAACGGGCTTTCGGGCTTCTACATCTGGACAATCTATTCGATACCCTAGTGACCGCCGACCGCATCACGCAAGGTAAGCCCGATCCGATGTGTTATCTATTGGCGGCGAAAGACTTGAACGTATCTCCCGAGGATTGTATCGTATTCGAGGATTCTTTCAACGGCATACAGTCCGGGAAGGACGCAGGGATGCGTGTCATCGGGTTAAGTACGACGAATCCGGCGGAATCTTTAAGAGATAAAGTATATGAGGTAATCCCCAATTTCGAGAAAGTCACGTTCGAGGATTATTTGAGATGGTAAGCAATCGAGAAAAAGGAAATGATTATTTCCTTCATTCCTTCACCTATCCCTTTACACACACCCACACACATGTATGCGTACGTTAATAATACGCGTATGCGTATACGTGCGTGTGTGTGTAGGAGCCAGTGAAGGAATGAAGGAATAAAGGAAACGCCTGTACCGTCAATGGGCTACACCAGTATCGGCGAGAGCCGGAAGCAGTACTGGTGTAACCCCACGGCAGTACTGCCGTGGGGCTGTGACTATATTGGGATCAGAAACTATATCCTACGCGAACACCCAGCATGGCCTGATCGAAATCCTTGATGATATTATACTTCACCTCCAATCCTATCGAAAGATTGTCGGTAGCATAAACCTCACCGCCTAAACCGATATTGGCTCCCAGACGAGTCTCGTTATGAGAAAGGCCATGGCCCGCATCCCAATTCCAAAAGGACAGACTAAGCCCCGCTAATGGATAAAAACCGAACATCTCACTTAACTTCACTACATAATGAGCATTCAAGTCGATCGCCCAAGTGCTGTGATTATCATTCTTTACGAAATAAGTAAGAGAGGGGCTCAAACGTACCGCATCCGTGATACAATAGCGGTAATCAACTCCTAACGTGGCATTCTTCGAATCGAATCCATAACCGATGTTAAATCCCACGGCAGATTGTCCTTGCTGCGTCTGCGCATAAGCTCCCAGACTAAAGACTGCTAACATCAGCATCATTACAAACTTTTTCATACGCTTTCTTTCGTTTAGTTCAACATTAGATTATTATTGGTATTTATTTTACTTTCAGTCGATCGCCGGCACTCTTCACGATGCTACGGTAATAGTCCTCGTCATATCCGGGAAAATCGGGAGACGCGGGCTGGCCGTACGGATTACGCTTGAACTGTCCGTTCACCTCTTTCTTCACGTTTCCATCGATGTATTTTACCAGCAAATACTCACCCAATTGCTTCCAGCGGGCGGTAGCGGAGTCTGAATTAGTCGTGCTATACCACGTTAAGAACTTGACAGCCTCCGCCGGGTCCTTGGCATACAACTCCTGAGCCGCCTTATCGATAGCCGGTACGGTCTCTTGATAACCATTCTCCAACTCCTGCTGTACCTTACGGATATCCTGAATCATGAAGCTATATTTGTGGTAAGCCATATTAGCCACCCAGTTATGAATCCAGAAAGCGGAAGTCCAAGAGAAGTTCAGCAAATCGCCGTTTCCCACCCGATAGCACTCCGGAACATCCGTTACCGACGCATATACAGGAGTGAAGACCGCCATATCAGCGTCGTCCACGGCAAACCACAAGATACCACCGATAGCGTCTGGCAACCAGTTACGCATTTGTGGAACAATCACGAAGCCCGTTTGTTGCGTCGCTATGGCACGTTCATTCGTATATTCCTGCCCGTCTACCTCGAACGTCATCGGCCGCCAGCGGTAAGGAACCTTATACGAGCCGGCACCGGCATCTTTCGTCATATCCAGATCCGTTCCCTCGTAATGGTCGCGCATGCCATTCTGTACGTCTTGAACGGAAAGCTTACGATTCGGCTTCACATACAGAGGCATCGGCTCCTTGGAAGGATCACCCTTGATAAAATCCATATACTGATCCATCGTGGTATCATATTTACGGAAGAAAGACCATACACGAGCCTCGCATCCACGCAAGGCGCTGAAATCATACGGGCAATAAGCCTTGGCGAAACTGAAATCAGCGTCCTTTCCCTTGAAATATCCTTTCTCACGGGCGAAAGAAACCACATCCGGCGAGTACATGCAATTCTCCTTATCGTCAAACGGTATCTGCTGGATACGGGACTGGTTGGCATGCGCCGAGATACAATCGTCCGGGATGCGGATCGCTACCCAAACGGCACCTTTGTTACCCGGTCCCTTACCGATCATCTCCATCACCCAAGCCTCGTTCTTATCGGCGATAGAGAACGTCTCGCCACTGCTGTAATAGCCATATTCCTTTACTAAGTCCGTCATGACCTTGATCGCCTCACGGGCCGACTTGGAACGTTGCAAAGCGATGTAGATCAAGCTACCGTAATCCATGATACCCGTCGTATCCACCAATTCATGGCGTCCGCCGAACGTACTCTCCGTGATAGCCACCTGATGCTCGTTCATGTTACCCACTACGGAATAGGTCTTCTCCACTTGGGCGATCTTGCCCAGCGGTTTCCCCGTATCCCATTCCTTCACTTCCAACATGGCGCCCTTCGGCCATGTAGCGGCGGGCCAACGATACATCTCCCCATACAGGGAATGCGAGTCCGCCGCATAACTAATCATTACCGAACCGTCTGTCGAAGCCTTCTTGCCCACCAGCAAACCGGTACAGGCGATAGCCTCCACCCCAGATAACAGGGCGGCGCAAGCGGTTAATAAAATCCAACTCTTCTTCATATAAATAAAGTTTTAAGCAAATAAAAGCATATATACACCGGCGCCGCAACAATAGCCGATCAACGCCAAGATAGAGAACCGTTTCGTATAATACATAAAATCGATCTTCTCCAATCCCATTACCGTAACGCCCGTGGCCGAACCAATGATCAAGATGCTACCCCCCGTCACGGCACAATAAGCCAAGAAGGTCCAGAAACCACCGTCCGATACAAAGAACTGTGCGTAAGGCGATAAGTCGGCCACCTGCTCCACGATCGGGTACATACCCATCGTAGCAGCTACCAAGGCTACGTTATCCACGCAGGAGGACAAGGCACCGATCACGAAGCTGATCAGATACGGCTCATGTACATGCTTATCCAAGAAAGCGGACATGATACCCAACTGCCCGGAGGTCTCCAGCGCTCCCACGGCCATCAAGATACCCAAGAAAAAGAAAATCGTAGCCAAATCGATATTCGGCAACAATTGGGAAATACGGAGTTTCTGGGACTCATGCATGTGCAGCTTGCTAT
>ERZ857969.3934-NODE-3934-length-13819-cov-2.599244_pt1 | contig 13819 bp, 15 predicted proteins | sample MGYA00519864_ERZ857969 | MGnify/ENA primary metagenome ERZ857969 (study PRJEB31778, sample SAMEA3449382) | human gut metagenome | biome: human gut; feature: human-associated habitat; material: faeces | place: United Kingdom | collected 2010/2012 ... | reverse complement strand
CCCGAGGTGCTTACCGTCGAAGAAATCGATTCGCTCATCGACTCATTCGATATGTCCCTGCCCGAGAGCCAACGCAACCGGGCTATCATAGAAACGATGTACGATTGCGGCCTGCGGGTATCGGAACTCGTAGGGTTGCGTATCTCCCAGATATATTTCAAAGACGAATATATCATCGTCGAGGGCAAAGGCAGCAAACAACGCCTTATACCCATCTCGCAAAACGCCTTGCACGAAATAAAACTTTATCAAAAAGACCGATGCCACATCACCCCCCAGAAAGGCGATGAAGACATTCTCTTTCTCAACCGTCGGGGAGGACGGCTGAGCCGGGTCATGATATTCTACATTATTAAAAAACAGTGCGAAACCTGCGGCATTCAAAAAAACATCAGCCCCCACACTTTGCGCCACAGCTTCGCCACCCACTTGCTCGAAGGCGGAGCCAACCTGCGGGCCATACAGCAAATGCTGGGACACGAAAGCATCACTACCACCGAGATATATGTACATCTCGACAACGCACTCCTGCGCAGCGAGATACTTACCCATCACCCACGCAACAATAAAAAAGCGAAATAATCCTGTGAAAGAGTTTTAAAGACGGCCGTCCCTTTTCCAACGCTTGCGATAACGCCGTTCTTGATAGCGCATTTCCCACGCTTTGATCCCGCCGTACTTCGCACAATAGGCATCGCAGAGTTGCCCTATGACTTCCCATGAGCATTTCCCTCGTCCCTTCATCATATTTTTGATAAAACGGAACTCCACACGTCGGACATATTCTTTCATCTCTCCCGTCGGCCGGCAATCGGCCACATAAAGAGGCAACTTCTCTGCCCACTTCCCGTTATAATCCCGGGTTGCCTCAAACCATGTCGACGTATAAAATCCTTCGGAAAAATGCTCGACAATAGCCGTATGGCAGACATAATTGACATATCCGGCCGCAAATACGGCCGTAGAAAAATCGAGGTCATATAGATGAAATCCCGGAAATTTCTGTTCATCGAAACGAATTTCGCTCCACACCTTGCGGGAAACAAACAGGCACATGCCATCTAAAACGACCACCGGTGAGAATTCTGAGCAATCGGGGTTTTCAAATGTACCGACATACCACCTCCCATTTAAATGCTGTATATAATTCGACCGCCAAGTACCTTCGGTCGCCAACCCGATACCATAAAAGCCTTCTGTCCTTAACTTCGAACCAGCAAACCCGATCGTTCCGCAATCGGGTTCGGACAACTTCCGGACAATTTTCTCCCCCCATCCGATCGTATCGAATTGCACGTCCTCATGTAAAAAACAAAGGAAATCGTACCGGCTCTTTTCCGCACATGAATTATAGACTTTACAGATTCCATAACCCGACGTACGGTTATCAAAAACGATCACTTCGTACTCCACTCGACCTATCGTAGCAGCGATATTTTGCTTCAACTTCTCCGCCGCATCAGGGTTTATCGAACATACAATTATCGAAATCATACCTTTTCTTTGATTATCAAGGGCGGCAAAGATACGAACAAAAAACAGAGAAAGGAATCCCGGGCACACAATCTTTTGTATCTTTGCGGTGAAATCTTTTTTAACAGATTCGATATGAATGTTTCGGTAATCATTCCCAACTATTGTCATGCCCGGTTTTTGAATCAGCGCATAGATTCGGTTCTGAACCAAACTTACAGAGACTATGAAGTCATCATTCTCGACGATTGTTCGACCGACAACAGCCGGGAAATTATCGAATCTTATCGAAACCACCCCAAAATATCCCACATCGTCTATAACGAGAAAAACAGTGGCTCGACTTTTATACAATGGGAAAAAGGTTTTGAACTGGCCCGGGGAGAATACATCTGGATTGCCGAAAGCGACGACGTCGCCCGATCTACCTTTCTCGAAGAATGTATGAATGCGTTCTCGTCCTATTCCGATGTATCCATCGTTTTTTCCGATTGTCTTTTTGTCGACGAAAACACACGGGACATGCACGAGACGAAATTACAGCTTACTTATCGCCTGTCCGATAAAAAACAGGACTCTCCCTACACGATGTACAACGGTCGTTTTTTTATCGACCACCGCATGTTCTACCAGAATTATATCATGAACGCCAGCATGGTGGTATTCCGAAAAAACAGCCGACACCCGACAAAGCATACATGAATTATCGTTACGTGGGAGACTGGCTTTTCTGGGTAGGTATCCTGCTCAACGGGAACACGGTATATATCGACAAACAACTCAACCTTTTCCGTCAACATGCGGGAAATACCACCGCAACGTCGTTTTCTTCGGGAAATAACTACAAGGAAATGGGTCGCCGGATGACCGACATCTGCCGCATCGTACAACCGCCGACAGGATTCAAACCATATCTGTACGGTTATTTTTTCGTACATCTGCGCCGACATTTCAAAAAAATGAAATACAACCCATCCATCGTAAAAGAAATTTTCGATGAATGGGCCAGAAACGAAAATCGGACTTTCTCCATTATATGGTATCGTATCGCCAAATGGCTATGCCTTTATAAAGACAAGAGACCATTCCGTCCTTAGAAAAGGGTCTCTGTCTCATGGCTTATCAAACGACCACATTTTATAGACTCGCAAATCGAAGGAAAGAAAACCTATGGCAGTGCACACTCTTGTAAAAATTGTTATCCCACTATACCGGCTCCCGTTGAGTCAAACCGAAGAAACGGCAATCAAGCATACAGCCCGTATATTGCAAAGCTATCCGATATGCTTCATCATTCCCGAAGGACTGCCGAAAGCCCCCCTCGAAAGACTCATACCGCAAGCCGGAATCATGTCGGTAAGCAATCATTGGCTGGGACGAGAAAACGGAATTTCAGGTTACAACGACATGATGATGTCAAAAGACTTTTACAGTCTTTTTGCCGACACGGAATATATTCTGATTTGCCAACCCGACGCATGGATATTCAGAGACGAACTGGAAAAGTGGTGCCGGAAAAGTTACGATTACATCGGCGCTCCATGGATACGTCCCGAAAAATACGACAGGTTCCTGCCCCAATTGTGGCTAAGGCTGCAAAAAATTTTCCGGCATACCGACATAAGCAGGCAAGACCTTTTCGACAAAGTGGGGAACGGAGGGCTATCTTTACGGCGAATAAATTCATTTATAGAGGCTTGCGAAAGATACGAAAACGAAATTATCCGATTCAGAAAACACTGCCACCATCACTACAACGAAGACGTATTCTGGGCGATAATTCCTCGCAATTTCAAATACCCGACTGCCCAAGAAGCGTTGGGATTTGCCTTTGATGAGAAGCCCGAATTATGTTACGAACGCAATGGACAAAAGTTACCTTTCGGCTGCCACGGCTGGTCGAAAGAACGGTTATACCCCTTTTGGAAGCCGTTTATTCCGGCATCTCCCCATTCATAAAAGAGAATCGTATAAACTCAAAAGCTGTGAAGCGATAACCTCCTTTGAGAACCGCTGCACATATTCTTTCCCTTGAACCGCCATCTCGGCGGCCAATTCCTTATCATTCAAAATACGGGAAACAGCTGCGGCCAAAGCCTCAGCATCATCGGGCGAAACGTAAAGGGAACCGGGACCTCCTGCCTCTTCGAGACAAGAACCCGTTGCAGCAACGACCGGTATACCTACGCTCATAGCCTCGATGATAGGAATTCCGAACCCCTCGAAATACGACGGATAAACCATCGCTTCGGCTCGCTTATACAAAGCCGGCAAGTCGTGATAAGCGACCTTATGCAAAAGATGTATGCGCGACGTCAATCCCTGCTGGGCGGCATAACGCATAACCTCCTCGGTATAGGGTGTAGCCCTTCCCACCGCCGCCAAATGCATATCAGCCGGGAGATAAAGCAAGGCTTCGACGGCCTCCCGCAAATTTTTACGAGATTCAAGCGTACCCACCGTAATCATATACCGGAGGGGCAAGTTGTACTCTTGCCGCACCCGAATAGTGTCGGCCTCGGTAATTTCCTGAGCAAACATCTCATCGCAACCCTGATAGATAACCTCTATTTTGGAAGGATCGATACCGAAAAAATCGACAATATCGCGTTTCGTACACTCGCTCACCGCCACAATCTTGTCGGCATAACGACAAGCCCGATGGAATTTCCATGTATAGATCGCCCGATCGGCCGGTTTATAAAATTGGGGATAACGTAAAAAAATAAGATCATGTATCGTTACCACACTGCGTATTCCCGCTTTGTCGAGACCAACCGGCAACTCATTGCTCAACCCATGAAAGAGTTGTACGCCGTCTCGTTGCAAATCGCCCGTCATCGCTCGGGTGCGCCACAACGAAGCTAGTCGCCGCCATGCCTTCTTTTGAGGCAAATGAGTCGTTACCCGGGGATAGTCGAGCAAAGCATCGTATTCGGGATTGGACTTGCGTCGAGGTATATACATACGCCACTGTGCCTCATAAGAGGTAGACGCGAGAGCATCGATAACAAACCGGCTGTAATTTCCCAGACCGGTACGATTGGCATTTGCGCGTTTGGCATCAAAACCGATGATTTTTTCCATTCCCGTCCTATTTTTTATTTACGACCGAAGTCGGCAGGGACTTCCCCCCACTCGCCGGTTTCCCATTTAACGATTTTGTTGGTATATGTATTTTCCTGCAACCATTTTTCGGCACGAGATATAAGATCGAATATCGGTTCGTTCTTCCCTGTACGAGCCAATTTTGTCTTGCATCGTTTAGCCCGCACCCAAGCTATGGCATTGCGGCTGTCGGAACAAATGGTCATCGTACTGTTGTTTTTCTTCAACAAGGCCAGCGCATGTACCAAAGCCAAAAATTCTCCCACATTATTGGTACCATCGGGATACGGCCCTATACGGAACAGTTCTTGCCCTGTACGGACATATACCCCGCGGTACTCCATCAGCCCGGGATTACCGAGACACGAGGCGTCGACGGCCAATGTATCGAGAACCCATTCGGGACATGATTTTGCAACAGAAGAGGGTGATTTCTTGGCAACGGCATTGCGTCCTGCATAATAAGCGGCATACCCTTCCCTAAAAGCGGCGGCGGCGGCTTCTTGCGAGGCAAACCCTTTATATTTGGCACCGGGATAATTTTGCACCTGCAAACGACATTCCGTCCACGAAGCATAGATTCCGGGCGAAACACCGTCCCACACCACATAATATTTCGATTTGCTCATATCTCGAACGCTTTTTCTTGTACAAATGTAGTTATATTTATTGAGTTCTCCGCAAAATAGGCTATTTTTGCAGCAGAAAGAAAGAAACACAAGCACATACGAGACATTTATGGAACGTATTTTTCTTATCGGATTCATGGGATCGGGAAAAACTACTCTCGGCAAAGCCCTCGCCCAGAAATTAGGAGTCGACTTTATCGATCTCGACCTTTATATCGAAACCCGATACCACAAAACAGTACGCGAAATTTTCGCCGAAAGCGGAGAAGAAAGATTCCGAAAAATCGAAAAATCGCTTCTTCATGAAGTCGCCGACTTCGAGAATGTCATCATTGCAGCCGGAGGGGGTACGCCTTGTTTTTTCGATAATATAGATTACATGAACGGCCACGGAACTTGTGTGTATCTAAAAGCCTCGGTCGAGGAATTGTGCAAAAGACTGGCCGGCGGACGGGAATCGAGACCCCTCTTGCTCGGAAAAAGCGACGAAGAACTCCGCCTTTTCATCGACCAAAGCATAGCCCAGAGGGAAACATACTATACTCGTGCCTCCTTGCACTTCGACACAGGCTCGCTCACGACACGCAAAGAAATAGACGACACGGTCATCAGGCTGCAACAACTACTTCATGATAATCGCATCGCATGAACAGCCGCCACAAAGCAAGAGAAAAATTTCTTTTCCGGAGGAATTAGTTGTTTTAATTACATTTTTTTATTTCCTTTGCGGATTCAAAAGAAATTTGTTCATAAAATATCTATTTTTACTATCTAATAGCAGATAATAAAACAAGAAAGACCTATCACGAATCAAAATAAAACAAGGCATTATGTCAGAACAAACACATGTGAAAGAATTAGAAAATGTGGTAGTCCGTTTTTCGGGCGACTCGGGCGACGGTATGCAACTGGCCGGCAACCTCTTTTCTAACATTTCGGCGGCTATCGGCGACGAAATTTCCACTTTCCCCGATTATCCGGCCGAGATACGCGCTCCGCAAGGAACTCTGGGCGGTGTATCGGGATTCCAAGTACACATAGGAAAAGGTGTATATACCCCCGGAGACAAAGCCGACGTGTTGGTTGCCATGAATCCCGCAGCCCTAAAAACAAACGTAAAATATGTCAAATCGAACGGTGTCATTCTTTTCGATACCGATTCGTTCGAAAAAAGCGATCTCGAAAAAGCAGCATTCAAAACCGATGATCCTTTCAAAGAGTTGGGCATCACCCAGCAACTCGTTCCCGTTGCGATTACCTCTATGGTGAAAAGTTCTCTCGCCGGGACAGAACTCGACAATAAAGCCATACTACGGTGCAAAAACATGTTTGCCCTCGGCCTTATCTGTTGGCTGTTCGAACGTCCTCTTGAACAGGCCGAACACTTGTTGCAAAATAAATTTTCGAAAAAACCGTCGATTCTCGAAGCGAATATCAAAGTCATGACCGACGGTTACCACTACGGCGGAAATATCCACGCCTCGGTAACGACCTATCATATCGAAACAGGAGATGCCCAAAAAGGCATTTATACCGACATTAACGGAAACCGGGCCACGGCTTTGGGTCTTATAGCCGCTTCGGAAAAATCGGGACGTCCCCTCTTCCTCGGCAGCTATCCCATCACCCCGGCCAGCGACATTCTGCATGAATTGGCTAAACGTAAAGACCTCGGAGTAAAAGTGGTACAAGCCGAAGACGAAATCGCCGGCGTATGTACAGCTATCGGCGCCAGCTTTGCCGGAGACCTTGCCGCGACATCGACCTCGGGTCCCGGTCTTGCATTGAAAAGCGAGGCTATCGGTCTCGCCGTCATGGCCGAATTGCCCCTCGTCATCATCGACGTACAGCGTGGCGGTCCTTCGACTGGACTTCCTACCAAATCGGAACAGACCGACCTGCTGCAAGCTCTCTATGGACGCAACGGAGAATCTCCCGTCGTTGTACTGGCAGCATCGACTCCCACCAACTGTTTCGACATGGCTTTCCAAGCCGCAAAAATTGCGCTCGAACACATGACCCCGGTCATTCTGCTCACCGACGCATTCATTGCCAACGGGTCATCGTCTTGGAGAATTCCCGATATGAGCGAATACCCCGACATCAAACCCAACTACGTGAAGCCCGAAATGCTTAACGAAAATTGGAAACCGTACAAACGCGATCCCGAAACATTTGTCCGCTACTGGGCAATCCCGGGAACAGAAGGTTTTATGCACCGTTTGGGCGGACTCGAAAAGGATAGCGAAACCAGTGCCATCTCGACCGATCCCAACAACCACCAACGCATGACCAATCTGCGTCAAGCCAAAATCGATTACATCGCCAACTGCATTCCTGCTCTCGAAGTGAAGGGGAATCCCGATGCCGATCTACTCGTCGTAGGCTGGGGCGGAACATACGGGCATCTTTTCTCGGCAGTCAACGAATTGAATGGCGAAGGAAAGAAAGTAGCGTTGGCTCATTTCAACTATATCAACCCTCTGCCCGCAAATACCGCCGAAGTACTGAAACGCTACAAAAAAATCGTCGTATGCGAGCAGAACAACGGACAGTTCGCCACACAACTCTGCGGTAAAATTCCGGGGCTCGTCGTGTCCCGCTTCAATCAGGTACAAGGACAACCTTTCATGGTAAGCGAGTTGAAAGAACATTTCATTAAACTTATGGAGGAATAACCTATGGATAATAAAGTATATACCGCAAAAGACTATAAAAGCGACCAATACGTGCGTTGGTGTCCCGGTTGCGGCGACCACGCCATCGTAAACACACTGCAAAAAGCTATGGCCGAACTGGGTGTTCCCCCGCACGAAATAGCCGTTATCTCGGGCATCGGCTGTTCTTCCCGTCTTCCCTATTATATGAATACGTACGGTTTCCATACGATTCACGGCCGTGCATCGGCCATCGCCACGGGAGTAAAAACCGCCAATCCGGCACTCACCGTATGGCAGGTAAGCGGCGACGGCGATTGTCTTGCCATCGGCGGAAATCACTTCATTCATATCCTGCGCCGTAATGTCGATGTAAATATTCTGCTGCTCAACAACAAAATATACGGCCTTACCAAAGGGCAATATTCGCCCACAAGCGATCGCGGAGCCGTTACAAAGTCTTCACCTTACGGAACTGTCGAAGATCCTTTCATTCCTGCTGAACTCACTTTCGGAGCAAGGGGGCATTTCTTCGCTCGCGCTATCGATGTAGACCTCGAAGTATCGAAAGAATGTATGATCGCGGCCGGTCGCCACAAAGGTGCGGCGGTTGTGGAAATCCTGCAAAATTGCGTCATATTCAACGATAAAATCCACAGTTATGTCGCCGACCGCGAATTCCGAGCCGATCGTACTATACATCTACGTCAAGGAGAAAAAATGCTCTTCGGTAAAAATATGGATAAGGGTCTTATCCTCGACGGATATAAGTTGAAAGCCGTTACCGTAGGAGAAAACGGAATTACTCTCGACGATATTCTTACCCACGATGCAACAACCGCCAATGACATCATGCACCAAATGCTCGCCATGATGGACGGACATGAACTTCCGCTGGCTGTCGGAGTAATACGCGATGTCGAAGCTCCGACTTACGACAAAGAAGTGGAAGCCCAAGTAAACGCGGTTCGTTCGAAAAAACCGAATAAAACGTTGCGTGATCTTCTGCTCGAAGGCGAAACGTGGGAGGTGAAATAAAATAAATTCTCCCTTCTTTATAAAAATGAAAAACGAGAGGCAAAACTTATTTTGCCTCTCGTTTTTCATTTGAGCAATGATTCCCGATTGCACCACTCGGATAGATTTTTCATCTCGAAATACAAGGTATTTCTCGGAAGTGCGAGAAAAGTATTCGGAAATTATCTGAAATATTCTTCCCCTTACAATCATCAAATAAATTCATAAAAGATTCTTGGTATCGGTTCGGAATGACAGTCAAATGTCATTCCGAGACGCAATGCTCCGAAGAATCTCCCTCGAAACGAGTCTATTGTAAAATCTCTCACATACGTTCGAGATAACAAGCCATGTCATTCTGAATAGAACGAAGTGAAATGAAGAGTCTCAACCGATAGAGAGCGGGAGATTCCTCGCCAACGCTTCGGAATGACAAAAATCAAAAAAAAGAATCACTCATAAATGAGGGAAGAAAGCGCCGATTCATCGAAAATTTCATTTGCCACATCACAAAGTTCGGTAGCAGAAACCGCTTCGATACGTGCAAATGCTTCTTCGAGCGAATCGTATTTTCCGTAATGCAAAAAGGCCTTTCCCATACCCAAAGCCATATTCTCGCTGTTCTCAGTACCGACGGCGATTTGCCCCATAAACTGTCGTTTGGCCGTCGATAACTGCAATCCCGAAAGAGGTGCTTGGCGCAACCGACGCAATTCGCGATGCAAAAGAGAAAGACAACGATCCACCTTCGAAGGGTCGGTACCGAAATACACGGCAAACACTCCTGTATCGGTATAGGTAGTAACAGAAGACTCCACTGTATATACATATCCCGTTTTCTCCCGCAGGGCTATATTCAGCCGGCTATTCATACCGGGACCGCCCAACAGATTGTTTAACAGAAACAGAGCCGTGCGCCGACCGTCGAACATATCATAAGCCCGATTCCCAACCAAGACATGTGCCTGATGCGTATCGAGCGACACGCGGCGATTGAATGGCTCATACTCACCGGGCGGGGTACGTCGCAAAGCGACTTCTCCTCCCGAAGCCTCGCCCATGTAGCGGGAAAGAACGGATACGACACGTCTGAACGGAAGTTCCCCCCGATAAAAAAACACCATACCCGAAGGCGTATAATGGCGGTTCATAAATCGACGACCATCGCCCGACTTAAATGACAGTAACGTATCACGATCACCTAAAATATTATGACCCAAAGCATGACGACCGAAAAGAAAATTCTCAAACTCATCATAAATCAATTCCGAAGGAGTATCCCGATACGAATTTATTTCATCGAGAATCACCTCCGTTTCCCGTTCCACTTCGGCCTCGGGAAATTGGGAATGAAGGATAAGATCGCTCATCAGGTCGACTGCCCGAGAAAAATGCTCGGAAAGAAAAATCGAATAAATTACCGTCTCTTCTTTTGCCGTATAAGCATTCAATTCCCCGCCAACATTCTCCATACGGTTCAGTATATGCCATGACTTGCGCCGCAACGTCCCTTTAAACAGCAAATGCTCCACAAAGTGTGCTAATCCTTCTTCTCCCTTCTCCTCGTCGCGCGAACCCGTATTTACGGCAAATCCCGCATACGAAACTTTTGAAGGGACAAACTGATATATCATACGCAACCCGTTAGGCAATGTATATGTCGAATTTTTACCCGACAAAAGTACGATAATAAAACGACGGTCGGAAAAGAAAAATAAAGAGAGGAGTAGAAATTTGGAAAAGAAAAAAAGATTCACAAGAAAAAATATGTACCTTCGTAAAACAATTCACATAAACTCAAACCGTTCTACAAAAACATGACTTCGCAAAAACAGATGCAGGAGATTCTGCAACAGGAAGCAAAAGCCATTCTGAATATACCGATCAATGACCAATACGAAAAAGCCGTATCTCTCATCATCGCTCAAGTACATGAAAAAAAAGGCAAACTCGTAACCAGCGGTATGGGCAAAGCCGGACAGATCGCCATGAACATCGCCACGACCTTCTGTTCAACCGGCATTCCGGCTGTATTTTTACACCCCAGCGAAGCCCAACACGGAGACTTGGGCATATTGCAGGAAAACGACGTCATGCTGGTCATCTCCAACTCGGGCAGGACACGGGAGATTCTCGAACTTCTGATACTGGCCAAACGATTGAGGCCCGAATTGAAATTTATCGTCATCACCGGAAACAACAGCAGCGAACTGGCACAGAAAGCCGATGTCTGTCTTTATACCGGAGCCCCGACAGAAGTCTGTCCTTTGGGGCTTACCCCCACGACCTCAACGACGATGATGACCGTCATCGGCGATATTCTCGTCGTAAGCACCATGCAAGAGACGGGATTCGACGCCACACAATATGCCTTGCGACACCACGGTGGCTATTTGGGCAACGTTCCCGAGAACAATCGGAACACGAATCGAAATAAAATCTTTTATGCGTAAAGTTATCGGCATCGGAGAAACCATTTTCGACATCATCTTCAAAAACGGTCTTCCCACACAAGCCGTCCCGGGAGGTTCCACGTTCAATTCCATGATTACACTGGGGCGACTGGGTGTCCCGACACGATTCATTACCGAAGTAGGAAACGATACGGTCGGAAAGATCATTCTCGATTTCATGCACAAAAACAATTTGTCGACCGAGAATGTCGATATATTTGACGATGGGTATGCCCAATCGCCCATTTCTCTGGCTTTTCTCGACGAGAATAACGACGCCCGATACTCTTTTTATCACCATTTCCCACAGAAACGGCTCGACTTCTTATGGCCTTCTGTCGAAGCCGACGACCTCGTTATCTTCGGCTCCTATTATGCCGTCGATCCCCTGTTGCGAGAAAAAATACAGGAATTCATCTCTTACGCCCGAGAACAAAACGCCATCATCTATTACGATATCAACTTCCGGAAATCGCACGCCCATGAAGCAATGCGCATCATGCCTGCCTTTATCGAAAATCTCGAATATGCCGATATCGTACGCGGATCGGCCGAAGACTTTGAAACGTTACTGAACGAAACCGATGCCGAAAAACTCTACCGAAATCGCATCTCATTCGACACGCCCAACTTTATCTACACCGACGGGGCAAATGGTGTAGACATCTTCTGCCGTGCCGGGCATAGCCACATCGATACTTCTCCCATAAAAACACGCAGTACGATAGGCGCCGGAGATAATTTTAACGCAGGAATACTCTTCGGCTTGCTGCAAAACGATGTTTCCCGCGAACAGCTTTCAGGGTTGTCTCTCGAAAAGTGGACAAAGGTTATAAATCACGGAATATCTTTTGCCTCAGAAGTTTGTCAATCTTACGAGAACTATATTTCACCCGAATTTGTCCTTCGCTATAAACAAGAACATCGTTGAAGATTTATTTTTTATCCGGTATTAATAATCATTAAAGGAATTAAAGTTTCAATCCATATCTAAATATTTGACTACCTTTGTCTTAATACAATCGGAATCACACATGACGAAACACATTTCCAAATGTCTTTTGGCAATACTTATTGCTTTGACGGCTTGTACGCCAAAATTGACTGATATAGAGGCGATTTGCGAAAACATCAATGATTCGCACTATATCATCAAGTGGGAAGTTTGGCCCGACGTACATGGTCATGTGGATATATACGCATCGACTGATCCCAAAAAATTCGACCTCGAAAGCCAACCGATAGCCCGATGTAAAATCTCCGACAAGATCTGCGACATCAATGTTGATAAAACACCCCAAGCCCGATATTATTTTCTACTACAATTCAACAACCGCTACAATTATATCGTTGCCACACGGGCTCCCCGGATCAAGAATATTTGTAATCTGCGAGACTTAGGAGGCTACGAAAATGAGCAGAAAAAAGTCGTAAAATGGGGATTCCTTTTCCGTTCGGGTTGCATACATAATGTCGACAGTACCGGAACAAAAAAATTGAACAGCCTCGGTATTCGTACACTGATCGACTTCAACGACCATTCGCGTTTCTCCATACCGGACTCCGGTCTAAAAATCGGACAGATAAAACACCTGCCCATCAATCTCATTACGACAAGCCACATCTACGAACGATTGAAAAACGAAACCTTGCGTCGGGGCGATGCCAATATTTTCCTGCAAGACCTATTCATTACGCTTATCGATTCGGGCAAACCTCTTTACCGGGAGATGTTCGACATATTGCTCGACGAAGACAACTATCCGGTCATACTCAGCGACAAGTTTGGGAAAGACTATGTAGGCTTTGCCAGCGCACTCATACTCTCCGCCTTGAATATCCCCGAAGAGACTATCTACGACGACTTTATCCTCAGTAACCAATACCTCGACCGCCGAGCTATATCGTTCGATTGCGCCGAATGCTCGACCGATACACAAGAGGCAGCCACTGCCCTCATGACCGTACGCAAGCGGCAACTCTTCTGCGCCATACGCCGTATTAAACAACGATATGGGAGTCTCCAACAGTACCTCCGGGAAGAGATGGATCTCACTCCCGAAAAACAGGAAAAACTGCAAAACATTCTCCTTTATTAATCTGCAAACACCTTATTTCTACATCACCGAATTATTCTATCGAATAGTTCAAATCCCGAATTAATCACTTACCTTTGCGGGCAAAATCTTTGCCTCCGGTCTGTCAACCACCGATTTCTTGCCGCCTACACCTCGCAAAAATCGCCCGCAGCGGCTACGCGAAGAGAAATCTGTTATCCATTAATACGACATCACTTATGAAGACTTTCGAAGAATTGGGCGTATGTCCCGAAATTCTCAAAGCCATTACCGAACTCGGGTATGAACATCCTATGCCCGTACAAGAAGAAGTAATTCCTTTGTTGCTCAATGAAAAAACCGACATCGTCGCCCTTGCACAGACAGGTACGGGAAAAACGGCAGCATTCGGTTTGCCTGTCATA
>ERZ857969.3925-NODE-3925-length-13838-cov-2.877821_pt1 | contig 13838 bp, 7 predicted proteins | sample MGYA00519864_ERZ857969 | MGnify/ENA primary metagenome ERZ857969 (study PRJEB31778, sample SAMEA3449382) | human gut metagenome | biome: human gut; feature: human-associated habitat; material: faeces | place: United Kingdom | collected 2010/2012 ... | reverse complement strand
TGCATCCTCTCTTTTTATGAGCCCGCCCACAAAGAGCAGTACGCCGTAACCGATATCCGCCATGATCAGTCCGAAGAAGATCATGAAAAAGAGAAAGACGAACGCGTTCGGATCGAACTCCCTGTAATCGGGCACCGAATACATGTTCGTGACGAATTCCGCCGCGCGGGCAGGTCCCTTGTTTTTGAGCAGCGTGGGCGGCGTATCCTCCTTTGCCGGCTCGGAAAAAGAGAGGATGCAGGCGTCCGTGACCGCGGCGACTGCGGCGCGCACCTTCTCTTCGTCCGCGGCGGGCGCGTAGCCGTTCGCGGTGAAGGTCGCCGCCGTTTTGAAAAATCGCTCGCAGTCCTCCGCCTTTTCCAGCTCTGCGGAGAGATAATCGGCAAAAATTTTCAGGTCGCGGAGCGAGACGAGCCGATCGAGCGCGCCGCGCGTGATCTCCGCCTCCTCGGCGAGCAGACGATCCGCCTCGCCGTCGAGCCGTGCGATCTCCTCCGCCGCCGTCGCCGCAAAACGGAACGGACAGCGCGCGAAAGCAAGCCCGGAGAGCTGTTCCGCCGTCTCCTCTTCCGCCGATCTGTGGCAGAACACCGCTACGGGCACCTGCTTTGCTCCCTCGTAAACGGTGTATGCGGCGAGCGGCTGTTCCTGCACGTACGCCGCAAGCGCGGCGAGCGCGCCTTCGTCCAAAAGCCCGAAAAAGCACTGCGTGCTGCGCGTTCCCGCAAAGGCGGAGAGAGGCTCGGGAACGCCCGCATAGGGCGCGACCTGATTCCTGCGCGCGGCGAGCTTGTTTCGCTCCGCCCTGCGCGCGGCGAGCTTGTCCGCACACGCCTCCGTTTCAGAAACGACGCGCATGAGCGTCTCTTCCCGCTCCGCCACAGCGACGAAATCATCGAAGGCGAGCACGATCTGATCGCTCAGCGCCTCTCTTATTTTCTTTTTGTCGGGCGCGGCGTCCGCCTGCGCCGTGAGAAATTCGATGCTCCGCTTCACGCGCGCGAGTTTTTCGGCGAGCGCCGACGCATCCGCCGCGGGCGCATTCTCCCCGTCGCCCTCAAAGGTCAGTTCGACGAGCTGCGTCCTCTGCAGGGCGCGCAAAAGCTGCGCACGCTCCGAGGAGAGTGCGGTCAGCTCGAATTTCGACATTGCCGCGATCATGCGCCGAACACCTTTTGCACCGCGGACTGCGCCGCAGCGGGAATTTTTTCGGAACAGGACGCGCGAAGGGCGTCGGCAGTCCTCTTCCCTTCGGCAAGAATGGCGGCATACTTCTGCCCGGCTGTGCGTTCCGCCGCCGCGACAGTCTCTTCCCGCGCGGAGAGGAGCGCCCTTTCCGCGTCGGCATCCGCCTGTTCCGCCCTGCGCTCGCCCTCGGCAAGGACGCGCCCGGCGTCCTCTTCTGCCGCGCGCACGATCTCCTCTGCGCGCGCCTCCGCTTCGAGGATCGTCCCGATCACTTCGTTCATGTCCATTCCTCCGCTCTTTCTGCCGCATCCGCGACGTTCCTCCGCGGATGCGTTTTTGTACGAAAATGAAAAAACAATTTTATAAAGTATAACAGAAACGCGGCGGAAAGTCAATGGTCTGCGGAATTTTGAAAATGATTTTCATCTGATACCATCCTTCAGCCCCGCTTATACGACCATCCGCCATGATTATTTTCCCCTGTTTTCGGGCGGCTATGTAACAATACATGCAAAAAGGACGCCCGAAGGCGCCCTCCGCATCCTGTTTCGCGCTCAAAGCGCGCCGTATTCCTCGTCCGGAACGGGTTCCTGCCACTCGTTTGCCGTCTCCTCGCCCGGAACCTCCAACTTTTCCTTTATTAAATAGTTCGTACAAATTCCCTCTCTCTGCGCCAAAAAACACTCGACGGTTTTATCCGTCGGGTGTTTTATAATCTTATTGTTAAAAATAACCCCGTTGCCGAAGCAACGGGGTTATTTAAATTACTTTACCGCTATTATACGGTTTCTTCCGTTTCGGAAGTGGGATCGGGCGTTACTTCGCCGCTCGGTTCCGCTTCGACAATAAGCATAGGCGTAATATTGTTCTGTTCCTCTTTGCTCCAAAAGCTGCAACGCGCGTTATCCGGATTATCGTCTTCGAGCTTGAACACAATGCCCAGCTTTCCGTCGGTAATGTTTGCAAGTTTTGCAGGATCGATTTCGATTTCAATAATATCGCCCACAATCTTCCCCGCAACCACATAATCCATGATTTTATCGCCGTAAACGCCGTTCCAGGTGTTGTATTTAACGGCGCTTTCCGTTACCGCAGTTGTAGGTGCATAATACAAGCCGAGCGTTTGCGAAGGCGCCCCCACGTTGTTCAACTGCATACGAAGTGTAAGTTTGGTAATGTTCCCTTCGATGCCGCTTAAATCGAACATAATGAGGAAGTCCATTTTCGACGACTTGATCGTGTGAATATTGTTATTCGCACCGTAGTTCGTACTCGCACCGCTTCCGTTCAGCGTTGCGTCGAGCGTAGGCGCAAGCAGTTGGGTATTTTCAGACGCGTCTTTTACCGTTACGGTTAAAGTTTTGCTGATAGCGTTCGCCGTGGTATTTGTAACCGTAATCGTAGCCGTTCCGGCTTTGATAGCAGTTAAAATACCGTTTTCATCGATCACCGCAACTTCTTCGTCAGACGAAGAGAAGTTCAGCACTTCGGGCGTGGCAACATGAACGACCTTATACTTCAATCCCGCTGTGGTTTCCATATCGCTCAACTCGATGTCGGCAAGAGATTCACCATAATCGACAACGAGCGTCGGCCAATAATTACCGTCTTTACTGCTGAAATAAATCCCCTTCGTTCCGCTGTAAAGCGACAGGATCAAAGTCACTTTACCGTTCCCCGTAACAACGGCTTTGTTGACGTTGATTTCAACCCAGGTTCCTTGCGACGCCGCATTAAGTGCAACACTACCCATATACGTTCCCGTCTGCACGGGCGCAGTATCTTTATTTACGGTTGCCTCATCCCATTGTTTATCGCTTGCAAGATATACGCGTACGGTGCTGTTTACGCTAAACGAATTCGTGACATACAGCCGAAGTTTAATACCGACCGCTGCAGAAGGAAGATCCGTTATGTTAAATTCGAGTACGGAATAACGTTTCGGATTCCCGTAAACATACAGATCACCGCGCTTACCGGGCGTCGTGGTCGTATGCGTTTCTACCGAGGCGTCCTGCGTCGGCGTATATACCTTGGTATGCGCCGCCGCTTCTACAATTACCGTGCAGGTTGCCTTAACGTCGGGGAATTCCTTACTGCTTGCGGTAATGGTAGCCGTACCGGGAAGCCGACCGAGCACCGTACCGTCTGCTGCGACGTATGCTACGGTCAGATCGCTACTTTCCCAAACAAGTTCCATACCCCAGTTTGCGTTATCGGGTACGCACGTTCCCATGGTAAGCGTTTCGCTTTCCGTAGCAAGGGTGAGTTCAGTCTTGTTCAAAACAAACGAAGTGAGATTCACATAATCGTTTACGGTAACCGTGCAAGTCGTACTTACCGAACCGCTGGAAATCGTGATCGTAGCCTTGCCCGGCGCAACGCCCGTTACAACGCCGTTTGCATCGACGGTTGCAATTTCGGGATTTTCCGAAACAAAGGTGATCGGTCTGTGGTTGGTTGCAGGGGTTATTGTGGGTTGAAGTTGCAACGTTTTGCCGGGACGGTCAATTTCTACATTTTCCGCTTCGATTGCCGTTACGGGATCGCCGTAGTTTATGATAAGTGTAGGCGCATAAGTGCTGTCCTTACTGAAATAGTACTTTCCCGCACCGCCCTTGTTCCACAAAATCAACGTCAGCGTTCCGCCCTCTTCGGGAAGTACGGAAGGATCGATGTCAATTTCCACCCAGCCCGAGGTGCTCTTGCCGACAAGAAGACTGCCGAGGACGCCGCCCGTCTTTACGGGTGCGTTTTTCCGATCGATCGTTGCCTCGTCCCATGCCTTATCCGTAGCGAGATATACTTCCGTTGTACTGTCTACATTTAACGTGCTCTGCACGTACAGTTTCAGCGACAAGCCGATCGGGGCAGACTTCAACTGTTCGGTTGCAAATTCCAATACGGCGTATCTATCGGGAGCGCTATACGTATACAAATGCGAGTGCGTCCCGTATTTTTTGTCCGTATGCGTTTCAACCGACGAATCCTTGGTAGGCGTAAATACGGCGGTATTTTCCTTTGCCTGTACGGTTACCGTGCAGGTTGCCGTGATTTCGGGGAATTCCTTGCTCTTTGCGGTAATGGTAGCCGTGCCGGGAAGACGACCGACTACAATACCCGCGGCAGTTACACTGACGACGTTCGGATCGCTACTTTCCCAAACAAGCTCTATGCCCCGGTTTGCATCCTCGGGCTCAAACATTGCGGTAAGCGTTTCGAGTTCCGTGGGTTTCAGGGTAAGTTCCGTCTTACTTAAAGTGAACGATGTGATGTCGATATAATCGTTTACCGTTACTTCGCAGGTTGCAGTGACCGTACCGCTGGTTGCCGTAATGGTAACCGTGCCCGGCGCAACGCCCGTTACGACGCCGTTTGCATCGACGGTTGCAATGGTAGGATCGGACGACGTATAAGTAATCGCCTGATGATTGGTTGCGGGAGCTACCACAGCTTCAAGGTTTACCGTCATTCCCGGACGGTCGATTTCCTTATCTGTAAGTTCGATCGACGTTACGGGTTCACCGTAGTCGATTTCAAGAATCGGACATTCGCCCGACAACTGTCTGCTGCTGAAGTTTACGCGGTCGCCGCCGGTTGCAACAAGCGTGAACGATACCGTTCCGTCGCCCGCGATGCACGAAGGATCGAGTTCTACCGTAATCCAATCGTATACTCCGCCGTAAACTGCGGGGTTGGCATTGGATACGGTGTAACTGCCCACTTCTTTCCCTGTTTTAGGAGCGTTGCTATATGTGACGTTCCCCTCGGTAAACGTTCCGTTATTTACGTAAACCTTAAATTCATTGCTTGCCGCCATACCGCTGAGCGTTACGTACAGTCTCATTCTTACGGAAGCTACCGGCTGCGTTAAGCCCGTTACGTTAAACTGAACGACAGCTCTGCGCTTGGGGTCTTTAAAGTTCGTAAGGAAGGAACCCCCCGCGCCGAAATTCATATCCGGACGGTGCGATTCGATCGTAGCGTCATCGGTAGCAAAGAAAATCTTATGTCTGCCGTCTTCGGCAACGGTTACGTTGCATTCCGCCTTGATCGAAGGATTGTCGAGACAAATTATCGTGATCTTCGTAGTACCCTCTTTTAAAGCCGTAACGACACCGGTAGCCGAAACGGTAACAATACTCGTGTCGGCGCATTCAAATCTGTATCTCTGCTGAGGCGCGCCTGCGGGCAATACGGAAGGACGCAATGTATGATGATCGCCGGGTTGCAACGAAAGCGTTGTATCAACGTTGATGCCCGTAACCGCTTCGGGCGCATAGTTCATGTTTTCGCCCGTGATGATAAGCGTCGGACGGTTGAGACTGCTTTCGCGCGTGCTGATCCTTACGCGGTTATTATCGGACGCCGTACCTGTGATATCGGCAACGCAAACGCTTAAAATACCGTCTTCGAGCGTGTTGAAATACTCGGTGACGTCAAATTCCAGCCAGCCGTCGATCGTTTTGCCCGTATCGTTTTTCACTACGAGCTCTGTGATCTTGTTGCCGTTTACAGGCGCGGTGTTGTAGCTGAGCGTCGTTTCCGACCAATCGGACGGGCACGCATACAGCGCAAGCGTGCGGGATGCGCTCGACAAGATCTGGCTTGCATATACGCGGATCACCACTTTTTTCACACCGCTCTTAAAGCCCGTTGCGTCAAACGCCATATAGCCGTTATAAGTGTTGTTTGCCGTCGATTTGCTAACGTCGAAATAGCCGTTCGAACCGTAGCGATAGTCCGCAAATGTACCTCCGCGGGTATTCGCGTCTTTATAAGAAGTAAGCACGACCTTCTCGCTCGGATCGGGCACGGAAACCGTAACGGTGACGGTATCCTTTACTTCGGGATAGTCTTTGCAGGCAACCGTAATCACGGCTTCGCCCGCCGCGTTTGCCCAAACTTCGCCCTTTGCATTAACCGTTACAACGTCGGGATTGCTACTCGTCCATTCAAGATCCTTAGAAATGGAATCTTCGGGAAGAAGGGTTGCCGTAAGTTTTGCATTTTCCGTAACCAACAGGCTGAGCGACTCTTCTGCAATGGTTACGCTTTCGGGTTTACCGGCAATACCGCTTTTTCCGCCGAGCGCATGAATGAGCATCTCGCGCACTTTGGCAAGTTCTTCGGTATCCTGGCAGTAAGAGGTCTTTGCATCCTCCGCCACCATATCGGCAAGCTTCTTGGCATAATTGGGGTCGTCCTTTGCAAGCAATTTCAACAATTCGTATTCTTCGGCACCGTCGCGAAGGTTCGCCATACGGATGCTCGATTTTACCGTATTGTTTGCAACGTCGGGGTATATGCTTGCCGTGTCGCCGAGCGCAAAGTCCGTGATCTTGCGCTGCCATGCCATAAGTCCCCAATGCAGATAGCCGTTCGCCCCTACGTTATAGTTCCACCAGGCAATCGAACGTCCGTAGTACACGGGCATATCGATAAAGCGGTTCAGATAAGAGCTCTGCGGAACAACGCAGGAATAAGTGTATACTCTCTGATTCTCATCGAGATTGGCATACCAGCTCGGATGATCGTTGCGGATCGCGATCAGGGGAATGAGCGTAGGCGCATTCATATCGAGAAGCATCTGAGAATTTTCGTTGGTCTGCGTGGGATCGCCGAAGGGAATTTCCTTCATGTGCGTCTTGTACATGGAATGAAGGCGTTTATACTGCGTTACGCTTGCAGAATCCATGGGCGGTTCGTCGCGCAGGCACTGCGTCCAACGCGTATCCCAGCCCTTTTCGTGCAGGTGTTCATACAGTGCGGGCAGATATGCATTGAACCAGGCGTCGGAATCCGCAGAATCGAACTTGATCGTACCCGTGCACGATCTTCCGTCCGCTTCCCTTTTAATGCAGTTCGTGTTTCCGCCCGTCATCATCATATAACCCATAAAGCGGTTTACAACGCCGCGGTCGAGGAAAAACTGAATGTATTCGTCGAACTTGGAGAAGTTGAAGGTCCAGGTACCGTCCTCGTTGCGCACGCTTCCACCGTCAAGCAAAAGCTGTACGGTGGGAATATAGAGCGTGTTGAGTCTGTTTTCCTTCATGACGTCGGCAATATTGCCTACGATCTTCCACCACTCGTCCGTCCAGCGTTCGCAACCGAAATGTTTTACCATGGTATCGGATGCGTGCGAGTCGGCATACGTCTTGCCGAAACCGCCGCCGATCATCAGCTGCCAGAAAATGATATTATACTGACTTTCGTCCGAGCCTGCATCGGGAACGACGACGTCGTTGACCTCGGCACTGACGGGAACGTCGATATTGCCCTTGTTGGTGACTACCGTAACTTTACCCGTATAAGTGCCCGCTTCCGTCGTCTTGGGAACGTACAACGTCACCCAGATGGGTTGCGCGTCGAGCGCGTCCACTTCCACCGTCTTTTCGTTGGATAACGCGTCGGGGAAAGACTCGGGCGCTTCGCGGATCATCGAAGATTCCGCTACGTTGGGAGAGTTGAACACGGCGCGAAGATATTCTACATAATTATATTTTAAGTTCGATTTGTCAATCGTGTTGCTGCCGCATGTAAGATCGGTAAACTGTACGTCTTCGATCGTAAATGTTTTGGAACTGCGCAACACAATCTGAACGGACTCGTACTCGTTTTTAGCGGTTACGAAGTTTGCATTTCTCGCATCATCCTCCTCGATCGTGAAATCGCGGAAGACGTTCACGTAAGACGATTCCACCCAAGTGTCGATTCCGAGTACCTCTTGGATCGGATCTTCGGGCGGGGTGACTGTTCCGTCCCCGGGATCGTCGGGCGGGGTGACAGGCTCGGGTTTACAGCCCGCCACGGCTACGGAACAGCACATGATCACCGCTAATAGCCCTACGATAATTCTTTTCTTTTTCATAATTTTTCCCCTGTCCCTGTTATTAATAAGTCGATTTCGTTACTTCAAACGGCGTTTTATAGGCGTTGTTCACGCTCTCAATCGCCATGTCCACAAATGTTGCGTTTACTTGCTTTGCATACGCTTCCGTGCCTACAATGCTCAGAATATCCGCCTGTGCGATCGCCTCGATCGAATCGCCCGTAAGCCCTTTGTAGAACGCCAGCGCCACCAAAAATCTGCCTCGATCGTAAGACATATGGAATCCGTCGCGCGTAAGCGTATCGCCAACGTAGCTGGTGCGGGCGTTTTGCACTGCCGTTCCCGTGGGAATGATCAGCTCGAACTGTCCGCTCGGAATAATTACTTCCTGCGCTACGTCCATGATCGCGTGATACATCGTCATCTGATGCCTGTCGTAATTAGCAAAGCCGCCATGTCCACTGTTTGCCTGGTACGCCCAGGTGGAGTGCCATGCCACTTTCAGATATTTGTTGTTGATGGGCGCGCGCACGTATTCGCTCAATGCCTCAAGCTGGTTGTAAGGAATGGTTTCGGGACGCCCGCTGTCCTGGCTTACCTGCTGTAAGGTAACGTAATCCCAATCCTCTTCGACAAGCGCAGACATAATGGTGCGCTTCGTGGGCGAACTCGTTACCTCGCTGTTCGAGCCTTTGCGATAAACTTCTTTTCGGTAAGCATACGCCGCGGTGTTGTTCTTTGCGTTGTTGTAGTGCCTTTGGAGTTCGCACCCGCCGATCGTAAGACTGCCCGTGATTACCTCGTCGTAATGCCCGATCGACTTGATGATCTTGCACAGATACTGGTGCGCGTCCTCCGAAAAGCTGTTGCCGATCGAAAGAATTTTAAGCGAACTGCGCACGAGCACATTGTAACTGTCGGTTGCTTCGCCCGCCTTTACGGTAATTGCATATTCACCAGCTTTCTCGGCGTTGAATGCAGTGCTGTCTACGCTGTATTGCTCATCTGTAATTACCTTTTCCGTTCCGTCCTCATAATATGCGGTAACCGTTAAATCGCCCGCGGAAAATTCTTCGCCGACGTGAAAGGTATCCTTATAGTCGGCAACGGAAATATCCACAATCTTGCTGACTTCTGGACCGGGACCGGGCTCGGGCGGATTCGTGCCGCCGTCCCCGTCGGGCGGATTCTTCGTACTGGTGCACGCGCACAGCAGGGCTGCCATACTAAGTACCGCTAACAAAACACCAAAAAGTTTCTTCATAGTTTCCTCCTTATTCTTTATTAGATTAACGTTAATCTTAAATTCAAGTTAACGTTAACTTAACCAGTTTTAACCAGCATTTCAGGCGGTAACTCCTTCGCTGATATATACACTGAATTCGCTGTGTTCCTTAGGACCCTTTACCGTGCCCTCGATTCTGCTTACCAAAAGTTCGGTCGCGCAATCGACAACGCCCTTTTTGTCCGACCCCACCGAGGTGAATTTGATCGACATGGGGAATTCGTCATAAACATCGTCGTATCCGACGATCTTAATATCTTCGGGTACGCGTAAATTTTTCTTCTGTACAAACTTATAAAAGTTTGCCGCCATGATGTCGTTGAAACAGAACACGCCGTCCACGCCGCTCTGAAACAGTGCTTCCGCTTTTTCCGTCATGTCCTCTCTGTCCATAAATTGGAAACAGGTATCGTCGTATGCTATTCCGTTTTCGTCTAAGCTCTTTCTCAGCCCCGCAAGGCGGCGTTGCGCACACTCTACCATAAACGGCGCACCCAGATAGCCTATCTTTTTACAACCTTTTTCGATAAGATATTTGCCCACCTTGTAGCCGCCGAGAAAGTCGTCGGTCGAAACGGTGTCGATGTCGATATCGAATACCTTTCTGCCCAAAAGCACAACGTGTATTCCTTCGCTCTTTAACGCTTCCGCCGCCTCTTCGTTCGGCTCGACAAAGGTGATGATGCCCGATACTTTATTTCCTAAAATATTTCCGAGATCCTTTAACTCAATGCAATCGTAAATGCCGGAAACGATCATAACGTCGTAATCGAGGGAATTGAACTTATACACGAGCATTCTCGTCATGATCATGTAATAGGGGTTGATCAGGTTGTCGAATACGACGGTGATCATCTTGCTTCTTCCGTATCTGAGGCTCATTGCCGCCCGATTCGGAACATAACCGCGTTCTTTTACAAGCTCGAGAATTTGCTTGCGTTTTTCGTCGCTGATCCCGCCCTTACCGCGAATCGCCTTGGAAACAGTATTTGCCGTAACCCCGACTTCTTCCGCAATATCGCATAATCTGACATTTTTCACGCTCTTTGTGCCCATAATAAAATTTCCCTTTTTTTGCAACATATTTTGTTTATTATAGTATAATTATCAAATTATGTCACTTATCACGCTGTTTCAATTTCCCGAATAGTCTTCGCCTTTTACGATTTTTGCAATCACCTCTTTATCCGCTTTGGGCTTTCTGTCTTCCGTTACCAGCCCGTTGATTTCCTGTTCCACATCGGAAAACTGCGTGTAACAAAATCCCTTAATCGCACTTGAAGCATAAATCGATTTAAATATCCGACGGAGAAAGACAATCAGATCGTCTTCCGTCTTCACGTCGGAATAACCGAAACACTCGCCGTCGCGCTTGCCGAACGATACGCCGCCCATTTCCGTTAACAACAACGGCTGTCCGCCGTCGGCATAGCCCTCTACAAAAATCGGACGGTTGGTAGAAGGTTGCCCGATCAGCGCATCGCGGCAAGAAAGCCCTTGTTCGTAACGTTTGTGCTGAGCAACGTCCCAGCTTGCTCCGTGCGCATAGTTATGTATGGCGATAATATCCGTTTCCACCATTTCCCACCCGTCGTTCGAAATTACGGGACGTGTTCCGTCAATCGATTTCGTAAGATTGTACAGCGCGGAAAGATACCTGCGTTGCTGTTCGGAACTGCGCAAATCGGGAACGCCCCAGCTTTCGTTTGCGGGTACCCATACCACCACGGAAGGATGATTAAACCGTTGTTTTACCGATTCCACCCATTCGTCGGCATAGGCAACGGATTCGTACTTTCCGTAATTTGCGCAGGACGCCATTTCGCCCCACACCAAAAATCCGAGTTTATCCGCATAATAGTGGAACAGTTCGCACTCCACCTTCTGATGTTTACGGCAACCGTTAAATCCCATTGCCTTTGCGAGTAAGATATCGTTTTCGAGGTCTTCGTCGCATTTGGGTGTAAGAAGTCCGTCTTTGAAATATCCCTGATCGAGTACGAGGCGCATGGTATAACGGTGGTTGTTTAACCATATCTCACCGTTTTCCGCACGAATCTTGCGCATTCCGAAATAGGATGTTACTTCGTCGGAAATTTCTTTTTTGCGGCACAGTTTAAACTTTACATCGAACAATACGGGATTTTCGGGACTCCAGCACAGTCCGCAACCGTGTACGGATTTATCCATGATACGGTTGTGAAAAATATCCAATTCGATGTACGCTTTTAACCCCGTTACCACAACAGAGGCACGGTTTACCGCTTTCCCGTTTAACGTAATTTCCAGTTCAAGGCGCAAATCTTCGCAGACTTCGTTTACGTTTACTTCGAATCTTGCCCGTCCCGTATCGATGTCGGGATAAACCTCGTAATCGGTAATGTAGTTTTCGCCCGCGCATTCCATAAACACGCTCTGCCATATCCCCGTAGAACGCGTATACCAGATAATGCGCGGAACGTCTTCCCAAAACTGCTTCCCGCGCGGCTGCAATTCGTTATACGCATCGTCGATAACACGAACGTACACTCTGTCTTTTTCGTAATTCACCCAATCGGTGATCTCTGCGCTGAATGCGGTGTTGCCGCCGCAATGCGTTTTTACAAGTACGCCGTTTACATACACTTCGGCAATGTAATCTACCGCGCCGAAGTTTAAAAATACTCTTTTCCCTTTCCATTCTTTGGGAACGTTTAAATCGCGGGCATACCAAACATATTTGTGCGGCGTTTTATCGTTGATGCCGCTTTCGGCGCATTCGAACACATAGGGAACGTTGATTTCGCTAGAAAGTTTCTTGCCCTTCCACCATTCCTGTTTTAAGCCGACGTTTGCATCGTCGAATTCGAACTGCCACTTTCCGTTGAGGTTTACCCACTCTTCCCGCTTGAATTGCGGCCTTGGATATTTTTTTAACATCTGATTTATTTTCTTTTTTCTATTTTCTCAATCTTTCAAACCCGCCGTAGCAATTCCTTCCACCACTTTTTCCTGCGTGAACAGGAACAGCAACAGTACGGGAATTGCAGAAACGATTGCCGCCGTCATCGTCAATCCCAAATCGTAACCGTACGATCCCTGCATTAAACTCAATCCGACGGTAAGCGTCATTTTCGACAATTCTTCCGAAGCGAGCATAAGCTGCGGCCACATGAAGTCGTTCCAGTTTGCGAGAAACGCGAACAGTCCCGCAACCATAAACGCCGACGAGGAAAGCGGGATCACGATACGGAATAACACGGTTAAATGCCCTGCGCCTTCGATCTGCGCGCTTTCCACCAGCGAATCGGGAATGCCCAAAAAGAACTGCCGCACCAAAAACATACCGTACACGCCCGCGATGCCGGGAATGATCATCGACAAGGGCGAACCGATCCAGTTAAACGTAACCATCATGTTAAACATGGGAACGAGGTTGATAACGCTCGGGATCATCATGGTAGTCAGGATCAATGTAAACAGTAGATTTCTACCCTTATATTTTAAAATGCTGAACGCATACGCAGCAAGACTGACTACGAGCAAATGCAAAAACGTGTAGCTAACCGCGATCCATAAGCTGTTAAACAGCCATTTAAGTACGGGATAGTCTGCGGAATTTTTAAAGAGCAGTGTGGAATACCTCGAAACCGTGAACTCGCGCGGAATAAAGCTCAACAGATGCGCGTCGATATCCGCGTCCGTTTTAAACGAGGTGACAAACGCCCATAAGAGCGGCATCAGCCACAGCAACACGATGACGAACATAACCGCCGAATATATAACCGCTTTAATTATTCTTTTCTTTTTACGCATCATATCAATCTTCTTTTTTCGTCAACTTATTTTGGATCAGGCTGAGCACGATCATGATCAACCCCATGCATACGGACATCGCAGAAGCTACGCCGGGATTGGCGTTCGCCCCCATACCGATATTGCGAATCCGCATCATAAGCACCATCGTCGTAAACTCGCCGTTTTCAACAGGTCCTCCGCCCGTAAGCATCTGCGGCTGACCGTAAATGTTGAACGAAGCGATCATCGTCATGATAATGCACATGAACAGCTGATTTTTAATTCCGGGAAGCGTAATGCTGAAAAACTGTCTGAACGCGTTTGCCCCGTCGAGCTGGGCTGCTTCGTACAGATTTTTGTCCACGTTTTTCATTGCCGCCCCGAAAATAACCATGTTCGTCCCGATCGTCCACCAGATCGTAATGATGAGAATGGCGATCCATGCCCACGGTTGTTTGTTCAGCCAATCCACCTTTGGCAACCCTATCGAAGTCAGTACTTCGTTGATTACGCCGTTATTCGTGTAAAACTGCCACGACCAGATAATGATCACCGTTGCAATCGAAAGAACCGTGGGTGCAAACAGAGCAAACCTGAAAAACCGATAGCCGAACGGCTTTTTGTCGAGCAACGCCGCAAACAATAACGAAATACAAATCAGCGACGGTACCGAGATAACGACAAACAGTAACGTATATTTTAATCCGCTCCAAAAATAGGAATAATAGATGGATTCCTTGTTGAAGAGAATTT
>ERZ857969.3915-NODE-3915-length-13893-cov-3.831840_pt1 | contig 13893 bp, 15 predicted proteins | sample MGYA00519864_ERZ857969 | MGnify/ENA primary metagenome ERZ857969 (study PRJEB31778, sample SAMEA3449382) | human gut metagenome | biome: human gut; feature: human-associated habitat; material: faeces | place: United Kingdom | collected 2010/2012 ... | reverse complement strand
CTCGCTTATGCTTAGCACAGTAGTGTTATCGAACGAGAACCAAACTTGCCGAGGTTGGGAAGCCACCACCTCTACAGGTGGGGGAGGATGTCACAAAGTAACAGGTAAATACGAATGAATATTTAAGAAAGAGAAGGTTGAGATTTTGAGTGAGTGGTTTTCAGGCATAAAAGCAAAGTTTATATTGGACTTTATTGCAGATCAGCGTTGGAAGTACATTACAGATGGTCTTAAAGTAACATTAGAAGTAACATTTCTTGCATTGATTCTGGGATTAGTTCTTGGAGCAGTCATTGCGGTAATCCGTACAACACATGATCAGCTGAAAGAAGATCAGAGTAAAGGTTTTGGAAGTTTTCTGATTAAGCTGGCAGACCTGATCTGTCGAGTGTATCTGACAGTTATTCGTGGTACGCCAACGATGGTACAGTTATTGATTATGTTCTTTATTGTTTTAGCATCTTCTAACAATAAAGTTATGGTAGCGGTTATCACATTTGGTGTGAACTCCGGGGCATATGTTGCAGAAATTTTCCGTTCAGGTATCATGTCTGTTGATAAAGGACAGATGGAAGCAGGACGTTCCTTAGGACTTGGCTATACAGATACCATGTTACAGATTATCATGCCACAGGCAATCAAAAACTGCCTGCCGGCATTAGTAAATGAAATGATCACATTATTAAAAGAAACATCTATCTGTGGTTATATCGGTCTTAACGAGTTAACCAGAGGCGGAGATATTATCCGTGGTATAACATACGATGCTATGATGCCATTATTAATCGTAGCAGTAATTTACCTTGTAATTGTCATGTTCTTTACATGGCTTATGGGCAAACTGGAAAGGAGATTAAGAGAAAGTGATATCCGTTAAAAATTTATGCAAATCTTTTGGAGACCATCAGGTATTAAAAGATATTAATGAACATATCGCTCCAGGCGAGAAAATCGTTATCATCGGACCATCTGGTTCTGGTAAGTCAACCTTTCTTCGCTGCATGAACCTCTTAGAGCGTCCGACATCCGGACAGATTATCTTTGATGGCATTGATATTACAGATCCAAAAACAGACATTAATAAAGTGCGTCAGCATATGGGAATGGTATTTCAGCATTTCAACCTTTTCCCACATAAGACGATCATGGAAAATATTACACTTGCACCGGTACGTCTGAAGTTAATGAAGTCAGAAGAAGCGAAAGAAGAAGCTCTTAGACTTCTTAAATTGGTTAACTTAGAAGAAAAAGCAGACGCTTATCCGGGACAGTTATCCGGTGGACAGAAACAGAGAATTGCCATCGTTCGTTCTCTTGCGATGAAGCCGAAAATGATGCTTTTTGATGAACCAACATCCGCCCTTGACCCGGAAATGGTAGGAGAAGTTTTAGAAGTAATGAAAAACCTTGCCGATCAGGGAATGACAATGGCAGTAGTAACCCACGAGATGGGATTTGCCAAAGAAGTGGGGACTCGTGTTATGTTTATGGATGAGGGAAGAATCCTTGAACAGGGAACACCGGAGGATATCTTTGATCATCCGAAAGAAGCAAGAACACAGGAGTTTCTTTCCAAAGTATTGTAATTCTGTTTTGGTGGCAGAGCAGGCGCCCCAAAAAGAATCCCATCCTATCCGATGGAAAGATAATCGCGACGCAGAAAATGCTCAGCCGCATTTTTGCTGCTCCGACATTCCATCGGATAGGATGGGATTCTTTCATTGTAGCACAATATAAAGGAGAAATAATGATGAAAAAAAGCTTGAAAAAAATGATAATCTGCTTTTTTATGATGGTTGGTATCATGGGAGCAGTAGCAGTTCCAACGGAAGCAAAATCTCATGTAAATTATACTAAAATATATAAGAAATTTGCAAAAAAGCAGGTAAAGAAAAAGAAGAAAAATTTGTACATGGCAGTTGTAAAATTAGATACACCAGTATTATTAATTACGGATCATGTTTGGGATGGAACGGTAAATATGGCACATTTGTATCAATACCATAAAAAGAAAGTCCGCTATATTGGATACATTGGCGCTGGGGGTACTGGTACAAAACTTAGTTATCATAAAAAATATCTGGTGTATGGTGGACATCATTTTTCCTGTAGAGTGAGAGTGAAAAATGGAGTAGGCAGGATAGATACAAGCGCGGGAATCTATTTAAATAATGTACCATATTATCATGAAAAGGCAATAATAAAGCATAATAAAAAACGAATCATTTCTAAAAAACGAATTAGTAAAAGGCAGGCAGAAAAAGATGATTATTATGCAAAATGCCACCCGATAAAATTTAAAAAAGTAAAATAATAAAAGGATAGAAAAACTTTGAAGTCTTTCCACAATAAATTCTGATTTCATATCTACAGCCCCAAAACAGAATCCAGCTAATTTAATATTCCCATCTGTGCCTCATCGTTGCGGCGCGAAGAAATGCTCACCCACATTCTTTCACTTGCTCCAAGGTCACATCTGGGAATATCAAATTAGCTGGATTCATCTCCTTTTTGTCTGCGCAAATTCAGGATTTAAAAACTCCTCTCCTTATGATGTCGTCTGTCCAGATACACAGCGGTGTTACAAAGAACCATATAATAAGAAAAGGAATACAAATCTGTCCCCGGTAGTTGAAAGGAACTTTAGAGTAATCCCAGACATGGAGATTTAGATAAATATTTACAATAACTCCGGTAAGATATTCATAGGTAATAATAATAAGACTTCCAAGAATCATTTGGAAAAGGAAAGACGGATGCCAGTTCTTTCCCTCATTTAATAAGCCGATTGTATAAAAACATAACCCGCCGCAGATAATCATAGATATATGCGAATATCCCCGGAATAAAATTTCAAAATTAAAATATGCCATTCCTCCAAAACTAATTAAAAATAATGGCTGTAAAATATATTTTTTTATAAAATGCCACATTATATTTCGCTCCTGAAACAGAATATTGATTAAAGATAGTATGGAACAACATCAGATTTTTCATACTGGGTTATTTTGGCTTAGAGCGTGTCTGAAAAATCATTCCTGTAATCTGCCCACCCTAATTTTCGGTGTATTTTATCCGATGAAAGATATTTCCTATAGTTTGTGTGAATCTGTATCTATATTAGAGTACCTGTTGCTTTATAATAAATAATAATTAGTTTTTTATTAGAAATGGACGGGGTGGAATGAAAATGAAAAGGAGAATAGGTATATATCATTATCAATACTATAGAGGTGCCTGCAAATTATGTTACAGACATTTTATTCAGGAAATGGTGGAATCTTATGAGAAATGCCATGAAGTAGCAGAAGAAATCTACGGAAAAGAGAATTGTGAATTCCTGCACTATACAGATTTCGGACAATATGATTCAGAGAATACAGACAGACCAAGCTTTCGCCGTATCATGGAAGCTATCGAGAAAAAAGAACTGGATGTAGTGATGTGCTATGGACTAAACAACATTACGATTAATGAAGAGCTTTTAATTAAGTTCTATAAATATGTTCGCTCTCAGGGAATGGAATTCTTAACAGCAGATCATGGAAGAGATGCCATGAAATATATAGACATCTATATTGAGAAAAATAATTTATAAATTGTATTGTCAACGGAGTTGACGAGGAGAACAGATGCCTGCTGAAAGTGGTTAACTAAGCCGGACGAACCGTAGAAAAATCCACTATAGAAACTTGGAAAGTCGTCGCAGACGCACAAAATGCTCCGCCACATTTTTGCTGCGCCCATATCCCATTTTCTATAGTGGACTTTTCACGGTTTTGTTTTTTGTCTAAATTTTCAGTGGGCTGTGCTATGGCTGGGGTGTCTGTTTATCTCCCCGTCAGTTGCACTGGCAAATTAGAATTTTGTTTCTGCAATCCAGCTTTGAACAGTTGTCAGCGGGATTTTTACTGCTTTTGTAATCTGTTCTACAGGCATACCCATTTCAAGAAGGGCAAAGACAGTCTCTCTTGCTTTTTTTAATTCACCCTTTTGTATACCTTTTTGTACACCGGATTGTTCCCCTTCATTATAAATTTCTTCTAATTCTTTACACATTTCCTTCACTCCCTTCTCAGATTCTTTTAATTCCCGTACTCGTGTAGACAGGATATCGCTATACATTTCACTGGCATCTTTACAGTGCAGATCATGCATCAGGTGACCTAATTCTGTAGAATCTCTTCTGCTTGCGTTCACGTAGATGATATGTTGTCCGTCATCGAATGCTTCTTTGGTTTCGATAATTTCTTTATCAATATGATAGATTGGTAAATGAAAGCCTAATATATCATTTCTGGTAATAAAGATGACATAGGTGTCCGGAAGAGCATCAAAAGATTCTCTGGGATTCAGGATGTTCATATCTAATAAACCGCAGTGGTATCGAGCCCTCTTAGGGGAAGCCTCTTCATTATCACCCTGAATCTCCACATTAAACTGTCTGTTGCTGGCATCCTTTGCCACACAGTCTAAAGTGGCAGAACGCCCCTGCAAGTTTTTATAATCCTTCTGTAAAGCCTGGTCTATAACCGTAATCCCTTCATCTTCCATAATAACCTGTAAGATGTATTCTGTACATTCCTTTTTCTTCAATACATTCCGCATGAAGATATCATTCATTATCGTAAAGTTCTTTATCTTAGCTTTATATCTTTCGTAGCGTTCCTGCAAATCTTCTGATTGTAACATCGTAGAATCTGGCATATGCGCTACCTCCATTCTGATATATGTTGAAAGATTCTTCACTTATATAATATACATAATTTAACAGAAAAGTCAATGGTTTTGCAAAAATTCTGGTTTGCCGCAGGCAAGGTAGACGCCCACTGAAAAAGTTAGCCAGAAAACAGACCCGTGAAAAAGGCCACTATAGAAAATGGACTATCGGAGCAGCAAAAATGCGGCTGAGCATTTTGTGCGTCCGCGACTATTTGTCCATTTTCTATAGTGGCCTTTTCCACGGGTCGTCTGTCTTAGGCAATCCCTTTCAGTGGGCGTCTCCTGCCTGCGGTAAGCCAGAATTACAGCTTATTTACTGTGGTTTTTCTCTAATTCCTGCATTCTCATCGCACGAACTTTTAATGGAAGTCCGAATAATGTGATGAATCCTTCCGCATCATGGTGGTCATACTGGTCACCAGTTGTAAAGGAAGCAAGTGTCTCACTGTAAAGGCTGTATGGAGAAGTTGTTCCGGCTTTGATGATGTTACCTTTGTAAAGCTTGAATTTAACTTCACCAGTTACATATTTCTGTGTGGATTCAACGAATGCCTGGATTGCTTCACGAAGTGGTGTGAACCATTTTCCTTCGTATACAACCTGAGCAAGCTTGTTACCCATATCTTTCTTTACTGCCATAGTGTCACGGTCGAGTACGAGTTCCTCTAACTGTCTGTGAGCTTCCATAAGGATTGTTCCGCCTGGAGTCTCATAAACACCACGGGACTTCATACCTACAACACGGTTCTCAACGATATCAACGATACCGATACCATGTTTGCCGCCTAATTCATTTAACTTACGGATAATGTCAGCAACCTTCATCTCTTCGCCGTTGATTGTCTTAGGAACACCAGCTTCAAATGTCATTGTAAGGTATTCTGGTTCATCTGGAGCTTTCTCAGGAGAAACACCTAATACTAATAAATGGTCGTAGTTTGGCTCACATGCAGGATCTTCAAGTTCAAGACCTTCGTGGCTGATATGCCATAAGTTACGATCGCGGCTGTAGCTGTTATCTACAGAGAATGGAAGGTGAATATCATGTGCTTTACAATATTCAATCTCTGCTTCACGGGAATCCATCTGCCATTTGTCATCACGCCATGGAGCGATGATTTTTAAGTCTGGAGCTAAAGCTTTGATACCAAGTTCGAAACGAATCTGGTCGTTACCTTTACCAGTAGCACCGTGGCAGATAGCAACAGCGTTCTCTTTACGGGCAACTTCTACTAACTTGGCAGCGATTCCCGGACGAGCCATGGAAGTTCCAAGAAGGTATTTGTTCTCATATACAGCATCTGCCTGTACACATGGCATGATGTAGTTTTCACAGAAATCATCGGTGATATCTTCAATATATAATTTAGAAGCACCGGAGTAGAGGGCACGTTCTTCTAATCCGTCAAGCTCCTCGCCCTGTCCACAGTCAACGCAGCAGCATACTACGTCATAATCATATGTTTCTTTTAACCAAGGGATGATTGCGGTAGTGTCAAGACCACCTGAATAGGCTAAAACTACTTTTTCTTTACTCATTCTATATATCCTCCTAAATTTTTCGTCATTTGTCTCATATACTATACGTCATTCTACAGGGAATTGCAAGAGGTTTTTTTGAATATTATTAATAAATATTAATTAATACTTGCATAAATCGCATTTTGGTCGTATAATTATGAATAATTTCGAATAAATATGTGAAAAATTATAACTCTTGTTTTCTGGAAAGGTTTGTGGGATAATAGAAAATTGAAATTATATCCCTATTTATATAGAAAATAAGAGATGAGCACAGAAAGGATGAGAGAAATGATAAGAGCAGGTATTATCGGTTCTACAGGGTATGCGGGACAGGAACTTGTCCGCATTTTACTTGGACATAAAGATGTAGAGATTAAGTGGTATGGTTCAAGAAGTTACATAGATCAGGCATATGCGAGTGTATTTCAGAATATGTTCCAGCTTGTGCCGGACATTTGCAAGGGAGAAGATTTAGAACAGCTTTGTGAGGAAGTTGATGTGGTATTTACAGCTACTCCGCAGGGGCTTTGTTCTTCTTTAGTAAGTGAGAATGTATTATCTAAGGTAAAGGTTATTGATTTAAGCGCAGACTTCCGTATTAAAGATGTAGATACATATGAGAAGTGGTACGGAATCAAGCACCAAAGCCCACAGTTTATTAAAGAAGCTGTTTACGGACTTTGTGAGGTGAACAGAGAGAAGATTAAGAAGGCGCGCCTGATTGCAAACCCTGGATGTTATCCAACTTGTTCTTTTCTGTCTATTTATCCATTAGCAAAAGCAGGACTTATTGATATGAAGTCTGTTATCGTAGATGCAAAGTCAGGTACTTCCGGAGCCGGAAGAGGAGCAAAGGTTGCAAACCTTTACTGTGAGGTAAATGAAAGTATTAAGGCATACGGCGTAGCAACCCACCGCCACACTCCAGAGATTGAGGAACAGTTATCCTATGCATCTGGTCAGGAAGCGGTTATTAACTTTACACCTCATCTTGTTCCTATGAACAGAGGTATTTTAGTAACTGCTTACGCCAATCTTGTAAAAGATGTTACAGAAGAAGAAATCCGTAAAATTTATGAGGATGCTTATAAAGATGAACAGTTTGTTCGTTTTTTAAATGCAGGTGTATGCCCTGAAACCCGCTGGGTAGAGGGCAGCAACTATGTTGATGTTAATGTAAAGGTAGACGAGAGAACTCACCGTGTTATTATGATGGGTGCGATGGATAACCTTGTAAAAGGCGCAGCTGGACAGGCTGTACAGAATATGAACTTATTATTTGGTTTACCAGAGACAGAAGGATTATTAATGCCTCCTGTGTTCCCATAAATAATATTTATATAATATAAGTATTATGTGATTTACCATCAAAATGCAGGTAGGAATTGTAAAGTAGAATCGTATAAAGAAAAGTAGAAGTATTCTGAATCAGGAGGTTTGTTTATGAAAGTAATCGAAGGTGGCGTTACCGCCGCAAAAGGCTATAAAGCAGCAGGTCTTCGCGCCGGAATCAAGGCAGGAAAGACTAATAAAGACATGGCAATGATTTATTCTGAAAAGGAAGCTGTATGTGCCGGAACATTTACAAAGAATGTTGTAAAAGCAGCACCGGTTTTCTGGGATAAAGATGTTGTATATAAAGAAGGAAAGGCACAGGCAGTTGTTGTAAACAGTGGCATCGCTAATGCCTGTACAGGAGAAGAAGGCCTTTCTAATTGTAAAAAAGAGGCAGAAAAGGCAGGAGAACTTCTTAGTATTGCTCCAGAACATGTACTTGTTGCTTCTACCGGAGTAATCGGAGCACAGCTTGTAATGGATGTTGTGGAAAAGGGAATTGAGATGTTAGTTCCAGAACTTGATTCAGGAAAAGAAGCGGGTGAGAATGCAGCAACAGCCATCATGACAACAGATACTCATAAAAAAGAAATTGCTGTAGAATGTACTTTAGGTGGCAAAACAGTAACAATCGGTGGTATGTGTAAAGGTGCCGGTATGATTCATCCAAATATGGGAACAATGCTTTCCTTTATTACAAGTGATGCGGCAATTGACCAGAAGCTTTTACAGCAGTTCTTAAGTGAAATCGTAGAAGATACCTTTAATATGATTTCTGTAGATGGAGATACTTCTACCAATGACACCTGTCTTGTTCTTTGTAACGGTCTGGCAGAAAACCCTGTTATTACAGAAGAGGATGAGGACGGTAAGGAATTTAAGGCAGCCCTCGCTTACGTTATGGAATATCTGGCAAAACAGATTGCAGGAGATGGTGAGGGATGTACTCGTCTTTTTGAAGTTACCTGTAATGGAGCAGCTACAAAGGAAGATGCAAAGATTATCAGTAAGTCTGTTGTATGTTCTACTTTAACAAAGGCAGCCGTATTTGGAAAGGATGCCAACTGGGGAAGAATCCTTTGTGCGATGGGATACAGCGGAGTAACATTTGATCCGGAAAAAGTAGATATTGTATTAGAAAGTGAAGAGGGAAGCCTTGCAATTGTAAAAGATGGTATTGCAACGGATTACAGCGAGGAAAAGGCAACACAGATTCTTTCCGCAAATCCAGTAAAGGCAATTCTTGATATTCATGCTGGTGAAGAAAAGGCAACTGCATGGGGCTGTGACCTTACTTACGAATATGTAACGATTAACGCGGACTATCGTTCATAGTTCATAAAGAAAACTATATTTTCAAAATCTTTATTTTCCTTATTTTTGTGGCTGATTTTTTTGTCACTTGCTCCTGAATTTTGTTAATGTATGTATCGCGTGCAACTAAAAATTTGGATGACAAAAAGTCTTCTTATAAGAATAGGGTCAAAAAGATTTCCAGAAGACATAAGACAATAAAGGAGATAATTATAAATATGGCAGAAATGGAAATTAACAAGAATGTAGATGAAATAATGACAAAAGCCAATACGCTGATTGAAGCGTTACCATATATCCGCCGTTTTAACGGGGCAACCATCATTGTAAAGTATGGTGGAAGTGCCATGCTCGATGCCCAGTTAAAGATGAACGTTATTAAAGACGTAGCATTACTGAAGCTGGTTGGTATGCGTCCGATTATCGTTCACGGTGGAGGAAAAGAAATCAGCAAATGGGTAAAATTAAGTGGAAAAGAACCAGAATTTTATAACGGTCTGCGTGTGACAGATAAAGAGACAATGAACATTGCAGAGATGGTTTTAAATAAAGTAAACAAAGAGCTTGTCGGCCTGATGCAGAAGATGGGTGTCAATGCTGTAGGTCTTTGTGGTAAAGACGGAAACATGATTCGTGTCAATAAAAAGATGCCAGATGGAAAAGATATTGGATTTGTAGGAGAAGTTGCTTCTGTTAATACAGACCTGTTAAATACATTAATGGACAACGACTTTATTCCTGTAATCGCTCCGATCGGTCTTGATGATGAATTCAATGCTTATAACATCAACGCAGATGATGCTGCCTGTGGTGTTGCAAAGGCAATGGATGCAGAAAAGCTTGTATTCCTTACAGATATCGAAGGAGTATTTATTGACCCTGCTAACAAAAAGACATTAATTTCCGAGATGGATATTAAGACAGCAAAAGAATTTATCGAAAACGGTGTTGTTGGTGGCGGAATGCTTCCAAAACTGAATAACTGTATTGATGCGATTGAACAGGGCGTTTCCAGAGTACATATTTTAGATGGTCGTGTAGCACACTGTCTGCTTCTGGAGTTCTTTACAGAAAAGGGTATTGGTACCGCTATTTTAAAAGAACCTCTTTTTTAGGTACTGTACTATCTGAGTTTTTCAGCACTCACTTTTGTGGTCAATTTTCCACCAGTTTCACCTGAATTTCATCAACGTACGTTCCGCGTACACCTCAGAAATTTATGAACAACTGACGAAAATTTTCTCACAAAATCAAGCACTGAAAAACTCAGATAGCATATATAGCAGCAAGAATGCCGGACATTCTTGAAAGTTGAAGTTTGTAGTTAACGAAGCAAGGAGTGAAGAAAAATGACAAAAATGCAGGAATACATGCAAAAGGGAGAAGATTATATTTTAAAGACTTATAATCGTTATCCAGTCGTATTTGAAAAAGGTGACGGAGTCAGCCTTTATGACATGGATGGAAAAAGATACCTTGACTTTGCAGCAGGTATCGCCGTATTTGCATTAGGGTATAATAATAAAGAGTATAATGATGCGTTAAAAAATCAGATTGATAAGATTTTACATACTTCCAATCTGTATTATAATCAGCCAGCGATTGATGCGGCAGAGAAAATCGTAAAGACTTCTGGAATGTCAAAAGTATTCTTTACAAACAGTGGAACAGAGGCGATTGAAGGAGCATTAAAAGTAGCAAGAAAATATGCTTACTTAAAGGATTCTTCAAAAGATTATGAATTTATCGCCATGAACCATTCTTTCCACGGAAGAAGTCAGGGAGCGTTATCTGTGACTGGTAATGCACACTATCAAGATGGTTTTGTTCCAGTAGAGATGCGTGCCGTATTTGCAGATTTTAATGATCTTGAAGATGTAAAATCTAAAATCACAGACAAGACCTGTGGTATTATCTGCGAAGTTGTACAGGGTGAGGGCGGAATCTATCCGGCAAAGAAAGAGTTCTTAGAAGGACTTAGAAAGCTTTGTGATGAGAAAGATATCCTGCTCATCTTTGACGAAGTACAGTGTGGTATGGGAAGATGCGGATCTTTATATGCACATGATCTTTACGGAGTAAAACCAGATGTAATGGCATTAGCAAAGGCACTTGGCTGTGGTGTTCCAGTTGGCGCATTTGTGACAAATGAAAAGGCTTCTCACGCATTAGTTCCAGGGGATCATGGAACAACTTACGGTGGTAACCCATTTGCAACAGCAGCCGTATGTGAAGTGTTCCGTCAGTTTGAGGAAAAAGATATTGTGGCTCATGTGAATGAAGTGGGTACATACTTATACGAAAAGCTTGAGGAAGTAAAGAATCAGTTTGCCACAGTAAAAGACCATCGTGGCGTTGGCTTAATGCAGGGACTTGAATTTGAAGGACCAGTTGGTGATCTGATTGTTACAGCACTGAAAAAAGGTCTTGTTATCATTTCAGCAGGAGCCAATATCATTCGTTTTGTTCCACCACTTGTTATTGAGAAGAAAGATGTGGATGAAATGATTGCTATCCTTACAGAGGCAATGAAAGAGAACGGACTTCAGTAAAATTATGCAGCCATACTTGTAAATGTCTGAAAAATTATATGGCAGAAAGCAGAATATAAGGATGAGCCATTAAGTATATTTTACTGTGGTTTGATGGCTTGTTTGGAAGTGATTGGTTTCATATAGTAAATACGATAAAAACAGTATAAAAATAAAAAGAACCTCCATACTAATCTCTATATTAACAGAATGCAGCCTCGAAATCTTTTGTACTTAATTTTGTGAGAAGATTTTAGAAGTACATTAAAAATTAGAATAAAGAGAAGCGTATGGAGGTTTTTTATGTTTGGATTTATTGTAGCATTAGTTTCCGGTGCCCTGATGAGCATTCAGGGGGTTTTTAATACAGAGGTGACGAAACAGACAGGAACATGGCTGACCAATTCTTTTGTGCAGTTTACAGGATTTCTTCTTTGCCTTGTTATCTGGTTTTTTAAAGAAAGAAAAAAACATCCTCCGATGGAGATTTTCGCAGTGGAACCTAAATATTATTTACTAGGCGGAGTTATTGGGGCATTTATTACCTTTACTGTAATTGCAGGGATGTCCACACTTGGACCGGCAAAGGCAGTTATGCTAATTGTAGCAGCGCAGCTTATTGTAGCCTACCTTATTGAAGTGTTTGGTATTTTTGGAGTGGAAAAAACAGGGCTTGACTGGATGAAATTGTTAGGAACTGGATTATTTCTTGCAGGTATATTTATTTTCAAAGCCAGAGGGTAAAAGAAAATCGTCTTACCCTCTTGTGTTTTTTTTAGATATTCGGTATTATTAATAAGACTATGGACTATATGCAAAGGCAACATTTTCTGCGGAGTATAAAGTTATTCCGAAACTGTTTCGATAAGGAGGAGAGTACCTGGTTTGAGACAGTGTGTAATGAGAAGGTTGATTAGCGTAGCACTTGGAATCGTAATGATTATTTTGGCAGGATGTTCTTTTTCTGTTCCGGTAAGAGAGGAAGAAAGTACAGATTCTACTGTAGTGATAAAGGCGGATCAGAAAGAGGACACAGAGCAGGCAAGAGAGACAGAAATTTATGTTCACGTTTGTGGATGTGTGAAGAAGCCAGGGGTATATCGTTTACATTTCGGTGCAAGAACGCAGGAGGCGATTGATGCCGCCGGAGGTTTTTCAGAGAAAGCGAATCAGCATGGAATTTGGCAGAAGTTCTTCAGGATGGAATGCAAGTGTACATCCCTTCTAAAGATGAGGCGAAGGAAGCGCTCAATGAAGAGCAGTCTTTAGGAAAAGATTTGTCAGCTTCCCAGAAAGAAGATACGGTAAATATCAATACGGCATCAAAAGAGGAACTAATGACCCTGCCAGGTATTGGAGAGTCAAGAGCAGATGCGGTTATTGCATGCCGGGAAGAAAAGGGTTCCTTTACTTCCATAGAAGGAATTAAAGATGCCGCAGGGATAGGTGATGGCATTTTTAATCGAATAAAAGATTTAATTACAGTTAACTGAGGTGTGTTATGGGAAAAAAAGTGCTGGTTGTCGATGATGAACGTCTGATTGTAAAGGGAATTAAGTTTTCTCTTGTACAGGATGATATGGAAGTTGACTGTGCTTATGATGGGGAAGAAGCCCTTGAAATGGCCAAAAAGACAGAATATGATATTGTTCTGCTTGACGTAATGCTTCCAAAGATGGATGGTTTTGAAGTTTGTCAGAGGATTCGGGAGTTTTCCAATATGCCAATCATCATGCTCACGGCAAAGGGTGATGACATGGATAAGATTCTCGGATTAGAGTATGGTGCTGACGACTATATTACAAAGCCATTTAATATTTTAGAAGTAAAAGCCAGAATCAAGGCCATCATGCGCAGAAGTTCTAAGAGAGCGACAGAAGATGAGAAGAAAAAAATATTTGAGAAGAATGGGCTTAAGATAGACTGTGACAGCAGAAGAGTATTTGTAGAAGATAAGGAAGTAAAACTTACGGCTAAGGAATATGATTTGCTTGAGCTTCTTTCTTTCCATCCAAATAAAGTATACAGCAGAGAAAATCTGCTCAATATTGTATGGGGATATGATTATCCAGGAGATGTTCGTACAGTAGATGTACATATCCGGAGACTTCGTGAAAAAATTGAAAAGAATCCAGGTGAGCCTCTTTATATTCATACAAAGTGGGGGGTAGGATACTATTTCCAAGATTAATATAAAAGGAATTTCCCATTACATTTCATTATATCAGGTAGTTGGTGTATTTACGTTCCTTCTGATTAATGTTTTTTTGGTGGTGGGAGTTTCCAGTCAGATCAATTATTATGAAAAAAAAGCGATTGATCAGAGAGTGCGGTACACACAAAAACAATGTGCCGTACTTTCTGATCAAATAGTAATGAACGGATTTCGCAACTATAATATGAGCAGCCTTTCGGATGAAGCAGGTGAAAATGTCTTTGAAGTAGAACAGCTTGCCAATAATTTAGA
>ERZ857969.3900-NODE-3900-length-13954-cov-10.132671_pt1 | contig 13954 bp, 11 predicted proteins | sample MGYA00519864_ERZ857969 | MGnify/ENA primary metagenome ERZ857969 (study PRJEB31778, sample SAMEA3449382) | human gut metagenome | biome: human gut; feature: human-associated habitat; material: faeces | place: United Kingdom | collected 2010/2012 ... | reverse complement strand
ACCGCTACTGCCTGCGCTGTAATCCGTCCCCTGGTGACTATAACGGGTATCTGACAGCCTATGATCTGGATGTCCAGCGCCAGAACATAGCAAGGGACAAGCCGCTGGTAGGCCGCATCACTTATGCCAATGGCGATACACAGGACTTCACCGATACGGAAGCCTTTCTCAAGTGCCTGCGGGAGGAACTTCCGTACCGCCCGACAACAGGCTTTCGGTATGAGGTGCTGTCCGACGATCCTACCATCCGCAAGGCTGTGGATGATATCGTCTTCGACCTCTACGGCGAGGAAAATCCCCGCCAACAGGAAGATTACGAGCTGCAGCCCGGCCCCAATATGACGCTGGGAGGGATGTGAACATGGAGAGATCGGATAAGCAGCGAAAGCCTGTTGCAATCAAAAACCTTGCTGAACTGAAGCGCTTCATCCAGCCCGGTGTAGAGTTTAAGACGCTCAGCCAGAAAAATCACCCTGATCTGGTGGGACTGACCCGTGTCGTGACCACGGTGCAGACAGTATGCTTCTACTCCAAAATCAAAGATCAACCCAATAGTCGATTTTCGACCGATAACGGCGGAAAAGGCTTCCGGACAGACTTTGCCAAAGCCGATGCCTATATCTTCGACGGTACGACGGTCAAGGTGAAGGATGCCCGAAAGCAAGATCGCGGCGTGATCTACGAGCTGGAGTTTTACGACAGAAAGCAAAACATGGAGGAAACGATGATGGACAGAAAAATGGTGAATTTTATCAGGGAACAGTATCCCCCCGGCACCCGCATCCGGCTGAACGCTATGGACGATCCCCATCATCCCATTCTTCCCGGCACCGAGGGCGAAGTGGACTTCGTGGACGATGAGGGGCAAATTTTTATGAAGTGGGACAATGGCCGCACGCTGCCGCTCATCCCCGGCGAGGACAGCTTCACCGTACTGCCGCCCAAGCTGACCACCCTCAAGCTGTATATGCCCCTGACCGCCGATCTCTACGAGCGAAACGAGTACGGCGATTTCGACGACAGCAGCACATTGCTGGAGGGCAGTGAGCTGCGCGGCTATCAGGATCAGATCACGGCGGCGCTGGTGAAAAACCGGATGCCGGAGGAGGCGGAGCGAGGGCTCATGCATTGGTATGATGAAGTCGACAGCGTCAATACCAAGGTGCGCACCGCCGTCTTCGCCGTGGAGGCGCGTGACCGGCAGCTCTGGGGCGTGGCAGAATGCCGTGTCGCCGGGGAATTATCGGACACAGAACTGGAAACCTTAAAGGAGTACCTCACTGGACAGGCGTCGGACGGCTGGGGCGAAGGCTTTGAGCAGCGGGAGATTTCCGTGGATGACGGCGGTGAATTGTATGTCCACCTTTGGAACTCGGACGAGTGGAGCATCCAAACGGAGCAGGAGCTTTTCTCCCCCAAGCTGGCGGAGGGACTGCCGGAGCTGTGCTTCTCCACGCTCCCCGGCACCGGCGAGCTCATCTGCATCAAGCGCGGCGAGAGCGGCTACTATCCCAGCGATTGGAACACGAACGATCCCGCGCAGAACCGTGAATTGGCAGATTACAACAACGAACGCCTCGGCGTAACACAGGAACAGCGATTGGCGATGGAGTGCGGCAGCATGCACGGCTGGAACACTCCTGGCGCTGACCCCGGTTACTATGAGCAGAAGATGGGAGGAATGAAGTTTGGCTAAGAAAGTGTTTGCCGTTTATCTGGCAAAAGAGGACGTTCCAAACAGCGAAGCCTACGCAACGCTGGAACTGCCCGCCTCCCCGTGGGAGCTGTGGGACGCGATGGAAAAGGTGCGGCTTCAGACAGATGACATCCTGTACATGGAGATTGAAGACTACTATGCCTTTGCGTATCTCGCTCCACATTTGGACAGGTTAGAGATCAGCCTCAACGAGCTCAACGACCTTGCCGCACAGCTTGCGGCATTGGACGAAGTGCAGGAGGTTGCCTTTGACGGTTTCCTGCGTATGGAGGTGCAGAATAAAGTCGATACCAACGGCGGCGTCATCACGCTGCAGGATCTGCGGGATCTGGCGGTCAGCGCAAAAACAGACTGCTATCATGTGGTGGATGCCGCGGATGACGCACAGCTTGGCCGCTTCTATGCAGAAAACGAGTTCGTCCCCGAGCTGGACGGTATATCCGACAAGGTATTCGAGATGCTGGACTTCGCCGGCATCGGAAGAATGATGCGGTGCAGCGAAAACGGCGTATTTGTGGGAAACCTGTATGTGCTGCGGGACGGCGAACTGACAACCGCGCCGCCCTGCGCCAAGGACTTGCCGGAAAAGCCGGAATACCTCTTCCGGCTCACGCTTGGACTGCATCCCGACATTGGAGGTAACCGCACGACGGAGCTGGATATTCCGGCGTCAGAAGAAGCGCTGGCTGCGGCGCAGGAGCAGCTCGGCACTCTGAATTGGGAAAACACCGTTGTCCTCAATTATGACGGTATTCTTCCCAACGCTGTCTTTTTTGCAGACCTCCCCTCTGAACTGGAGGCGTTCAACGAGTTCGCCAAAGCAGTGCAGAATATACCTTTTCCTGAAAAGCAGCTTCCAAAGCTGAAGGCTCTGCTGAAGCAATTTGAAGTACAGGACATTACGACCGCCTTAAGCCTGACAGAGTGTCTGGATGACTACGTCCTCACACCGGAGATCAGCTCGCCGCAGGAAACGGCCATCGACCAGCTTCACTTCATGACAGATGACCACTCGGCGGAACTGCTGATCTCCCACGTAAACCTCTACGCCTACGGCTGCGACATCATCAGGGAGGACAACGCATCCCTTACGCCCTACGGTCTGCTGCACCGCGCGGACTACCAGCCCATGCTGACGCCAGTGCAAAAAGCATCAGAAGCGAACATGACGATGAGATGAGTAAAGCAGCTTACAACCTCTCCAGGCATTTCCGCGCAGCATAGGCGATAAAGTCTTCCGGCGTGAGGACTTCGGCACCATGTGGAATCTCACGCCATCTTTTCTGTACATCAGGATCAGGGCTACACATTGCCACCGCCATTGCAATCCGGATTTCTTTTCGTACCTCATCTACGGTGGTGTTGTGTCTACGGGCAACTTCTAACAGTGCGGTATCGGCGCTTATGTTCTTTCTCTTCATGGTATCTCTCCTTGCTATTTTGAACGGTTGCCGTTCTTATAGAACTACAATAGCACAGAGGTTTAGGGGAAAATCGTCGAACGCAGTCGAAAAAAACAGAGGTCTGCAAAAAAGCAAACCTCTGCACCGGTGTTACCGCAATTCGTCGACCAAAGTATCCAGCACATTCATCACCTTACGCTGCCCTTCTGGTGACAGTGTTTTCAATCGCTCGGAGAGCTCTGTGGCGTGAAGCAGCGTTGCCACATCCAAATTATCCTGAAGCAGCTCGTCCGTTCCAACCTTGAGCACATTGGCAATGGCAACCAGCTTTTCCAGCTTTGGCGGCTTCACGCCCCGCTCTACAACGCTCACATGATCCACGCTATAATCCACAGCGGCAGCAAGATCTTCCTGCGTCATGCCGACTCGCTCACGAGCGGCCTTGATCCGTTTACCCAATGCGATCTGATCCATACGCAATCTCCTTTTGAACGGTATCCGTTCTTAAATTATATGGGAGATGGCGTTTGTTTCACAGGAGCACACAGGGCGATTACCGTTCCGCAAGAACGGGACACTCAGAAAAACAATCACACTTAGGGGCCGTATTCCCGGAGGGGGAAGCGGCCCTTTCTTTTTTGCGCATTGTCCTTTCCTCCGGGAGTACAGCCCCGGAAAGGAAATCACAATGCAAAACGAAAAAATTCTGGCATATCTCGAAGGCTCTTGTTTAGGAAAAGCGAACCGCGCCAGCGGAACGGAGCTGGAGCGGACCCTCCATATCAGTGGGACTTGCCTGAGAAAGCAGGTCAACCGGCTGCGGTGCAAGGAGCACCCTATTGCCAGTGACCGCAGCGGCTACTTCTATGCCACCAATGCCGGCGAGGTCTATGACACCATCCGCCAGCTGAAGCAGATGGTGTCCGGACTGGAGGCGGCCATCAGCGGTCTGGAACGGTCTATGGAACGTTTCCGGGAGCACGGGGAGGTCGGACATGGCTAAGCCGCCCTTTCCCTGGATCGGCAGCAAGGAGAAGATCGCACCGTACATCCTGCAGCTTTTCCCGCCCAAGCTGACGCAGTATGTGGAACCGTTCGGCGGCAGCGGTGCGGTGCTACTCGCGCTGCCGCCGGACCCAAACCGATTGGACATTTATAACGACTTGGATGCCGAGCTGGTGAACCTGTTCTCTTGCATCAAGGAATGCTCCAATGTTTTGCTGCGGGAACTGAAATTCCTGCCCATCCACGGCCGCAAGCTCTTCGAGTATTACCGGGACTTTGTCGCCCATAAGGAGGTCTACTTTCAAAATGTGCAGGCGGAGATCGAATGCCTCGGAGATCGCTCCTGCTTTACGGAGGAACAAGCCGGAGAACTGCTCCCCATCTTTCAGGAGCGGCTGGCGCTTTACGATGTAAAGCGGGCAGCGGCGTATTACCTTGCCATCCGCGGCAGCTTCAGCGGGACGATCAACTCTTTCGGTGTCAAAGGGTTGGATGTCGAACGCTTCCTAAAGCTGTTTCCACCGGTGTCCGCACGACTGAAGGACGTGCCGTTGGAGAACAAAAACGCCTTGCAGCTCATTCGGGAACGAGATAAAAAAGGCAGTCTTATCTATGCCGATCCGCCCTATGTCAAAACGGAGCGGCTCTACCGGGTCGCTGGGAAGCTGGGACGTTTCCGCAGATTCCATGTCCGGCTCTGGCAGGTACTAACTGACCGTGACAGTTATGTGGTACTGTCCTACAACGACTGTCCCTTTATCCGCAAGCTCTATCAGGATTGGTACATTTTATCTTTCCAGCGCAGCAACCCGCTCTCCCAGAAAAAGGGCTCGTCCTTCGGCGAACTCATCATCACCAACTACGATCCCCGCCCCTACATGACCAGCCAGATGAACCTCTTCGACGAGCCGTTGGGCGAATGGGAGCTGAAGCTGGTCCATATTCCAAATCATCCACCAAGGAGGAAAACAGCATGAAATTCAATTTGAACCATGATCCTAACAATAAAACTCTTGCCATCCCCCGCGCCGCTTTGCAGCTCTCCGGCCTTGCAGGCGTCAGCGACCTGATCCTCCATACCGACAGCGGCTGTATTCTGCTGCTGCCGGGAGATCCCACCGTGGCGGAACTGCTGAAAACCATTTCTCTCATCTCCGCCGTTGCACCGCAGCTGATCTCCCGTCTGGCGGAGAGAAGCCAGATGGCGATGGAGACCGGAATGACGGAAACGGCATGCGGTGCCTGTGAACACGAACCACACTGCTCCGGCCTTGAAATTCCGCCCTGTCAGTTGGCGGAGGCAGGGATCTCGCCCAACGCCGCGCTGGAGTCTTTCGTGGAGGATGGCAAAGTCATCGTGCAGGCAGCGGAGAAAACCGCCGCAGATGTGCTTATCGACGAGCTGGACGATGATGTCCGCACCATGCTGGAGGATTCCGGTGTGCAGATGGAGGGGGTATGCCGTCTGTTGGAAAAGGAGGAAATCTTAGGATGAATGAAACCTATCCCTACCCGTATTCTGCTGCTGAAGCCCGTAAGCGGAATGAGCTTTCCCTTTGGCGGGAGAGTTACAAGGCGAACATTGCCTGCCGAAATGCTATCGAGGAAGCCATTCGCCAGAATTTCGATGGGATGCATCTTGACAAGAACTGTATCACGCCGGTGCTGGAGGAATACGGCTACAAGCGCACCGCATGGGTGCTCGCCAATACGCTGCACGAACTCAAGTGGGATGGGCGTTTTAGCTACGCCAACAAGCATTGGGCAGAGAAGATATATATTCCCACAGATCTCAACCACAACAGCGATTTTGTTGTCCGAAGCCATCCAGCCGTGCTGGATGGCTTCGTCAGTTTTTACCGCAAGGCGGTGCAGGCGTTAAATCTCTTTGGCGCTGAGCATTGTGTCGGTGACCGCGCCGAGCAGGACTATACCGGCAAGGTGCTGGTGCTGTCGCCAGAGGCGCTGCGGGAGCAGTATTGGGGGCAGGATTACCAACTTCTGTATGCTCGGAGCGGTTTTGGATGCGAGCCTCATTCCAGTGGTCGAGCAGTCTTTGCCACCTGCCTCTCGGACGGCGAAACAGCCAGATGGAACCGGGAGGATTTCATCGGTGTGCTGGACGAAAAATACCTACCGGATTGGGCGCGGGAAAAGCTGGAAGAGCTGATGACACAGGAACAGACGGACGCCCCCACTATGGGCGGCATGAATATGAAGTGAGGAGGACATCTGAATGTGCATGACCTATTACACCGTGGACGATCTCCGCCCCGGAAGACCCGGCTGGGATGTGAGACAGTTCTCCGCACTGGCGGAGGCCATCGACCATTACCGGACGCTCCCTATGAACGGTGTCCGCGTCCTTGGTATGGCGGATGACGCCCACGCCTACGAACTCATCCGCTGTGTGCGCCTTTTCCCCGGCGACGCCCAGGGCGAGGATGTTCTGGCGGCGGATTACCGGCGCAGCGGCTTGACGAAAAAGAATGCTGCTTTGAAAAATGCGCTGAACGTTTGCTTAGAAGCCCTGCATCCCCGTTTCCTGTTGGAGCCGGAGCGCCTGGTTCCCGTTCCTCGAAGCAGAAAGCTGCGGGAAGAGCTGCGGGAGGCGCTTCTCTGGCAGGGTTATGAAGAAAACTACGATTCCGCCATCCGTTCCGTTTTTGTGGGCGGCGTTGGTTGGATCTCACCCCAGGACGTGGAAAAGCAGCGGCATCTTCCACTTGTGCTGAGCTACCGGGTAGACGGTATGGCGAAAGACGGCGCCTACCTCTCCTTAGAGCTGGAGCCTTGGGAATATGACCTTCTGCTGGAGCAGACGAAAAATCACTATAAAAATAAAGAAAAGAGGAACACAAAATGAAACGAATGCTATCCCTCTGCGCTGCGGCGCTGTGCCTGACTTTGGCACTGACACCCACTGCGCTGGCGGCGGACTTTGAATCCGCGGTGCCGGACGCCAAGGTTTGCTATCCCACCGCCATCGTCCGAAACGACAATGGCACAGAACTGAAAAAGATCTATGATCTGAGTCCGGAAGATGATCCTGCGGGCATTGCGCGCTCGGATTTCCGGCAGGACGGCTTCCAGTACACCCTGACGGACCTTCTGAAGCAGGAACTGCCGGAAAACGAGAGCCGCCAGCACACGGAACACGTTTCCGTCGAGAGCGCTAAAAAGGATATGGAATCCGTGCTGGCGCTGCTGCCGCAGGAGCGGGAGTTCATCACAGACGATGGGCTCATGGGAACCCTGACACTCCGACTTGATACCGTGCAGGTCGAGCCGTCCGGCTACGGCAGTTCTACAAAGCAGCTTTCCGTCAAGCGCAGCTATCCCAATCTTGCCGAGCAGGATACACAGTACATCCCCAAGAGCATTGAGGACGGCGGCAGGACCCTAACGCTCTCCGACATTCAGTGGCAAACCGACAATACCGCTAACATGGACGGTTATGCCGTGGCAGACCGCTATACCGCCGTCGCCACCTACACCGGCAGCGCCACCAGCAGCTACGTGAAAGGCTATACGGTTACGGCGGATTATACCGGAACCGTCAGCCGGATCGCCCTCAACCGTGTCCGCTATGTCGCCATCTTTGAGGGAACACCCATCCAGCCCGCAGAGCCTGCGAACGTACCTTCCGCGGCATCCGCTTTCCGCTGGTCCTATGTGCTGATTCCCCTCGGAATTGTGGCTGCGGCAGGAGCCGGTGTCGGCGGTGCGCTGCTGGTGAAGCACAGAAAAGAGAATGCAGATGAGGAGGAAACAGAAGAATGAAGAAGATCATCACCCTTTGCCTGAGCCTTTGCATGACAGCAGCTCTGGCGGCTCCGGCGTATGCGCTGGAATACAGTATCGACGCGCCGGACGATTACGACTTCGGCAGGAATACCTCCATCGAGGTCATCCACACGGCAGATGGCGGCGCCATGCGCAACGAGGATGTGAGCAAAAATGCCGCTCTCATTCCGCCCATTTTTGGCTCGGAGAGCATGAATGCGCTCCATACCGGCGAATACCTTACCCCCAATCTCGCTCCCAGTGGTATTCCCGCATCCGGATCGGTCATTGGCGGCGGTTCCTCCGGCGTTGTTACCCCCGGCAGCACGGTGAGCGGCGGGAGCTATCAGCCCTCTGTGCTGTTCACGGAGGTGACGAATGACCTCTACTACAAAAATGGCTCCCTCGGCAGGCTGGAGATTCCCGCATTGGATCTGAGTGTCCGTATTTATCAGGGAACGGACAGCAAGACGCTCGCCAAGGGCGTCGGGCATTTTGAAGACACCTCCATCTGGGAGGGCAATGTTTGCCTCGCCGCCCATAACCGCGGCGCCAACAGCTACTTCGGGCAGATCCACACGCTGAACATCGGGGACAAGATTACCCTGACCACCAAGCTGGGTACCCGCACCTACAAGGTGACGGATGTCAGCAAGGTCAGCGAGACAGACCGCAGCGGTCTTGCGGACTCCGGCGAGAATATGCTCACGCTTTACACCTGCGTCCGCAACCAGCGGGACCAGCGCTGGTGCGTCACCGCAGTGGAAACTTGATTTTTTCTCCGTTTTGCCGGATCGGTTCTGTTCGACTTCTGCCCATCGCCTGTGATATGGTGAAGCTGTGAGGAAGATTTCCACATACACATTTAGAATGGAGGCAGAACGATGAACAGATTGAAGAATACAGGACTTGTCCTCTGCGGTCTCGTGCTGGGGCTTTCACTGAGTGCTCCTGCGGCGCAGGCGGTGGAATCGCTGAAAGCGACACTTTCCACCAACCGCATCCTTGTGGATGGACAGGAAACCCACATGACCGCCTATACCATCGGCGGCAGCAACTATGTGCGGCTCCGGGACATCGGCAAGGCTGTTGGTTTCGAGGTTTATTGGGATAGCGAGAACGGCTGTGTGCAGGTGGAGAGCGGAAAACCTTACACCGGCGAAGAACCGGCAAAGGACGAAGTCATCAAACCCGCGCCGCAGCCAGAACCCACAGTCCCCGCCAATGATGCCGATGTGGATGCCATGAAACAGGACATCGTTGACCGCACCAATGCCCTGCGCAAAGAAAACGGCGTTGCTGTGCTACGTGTCAACGACAGGCTCATGCAGGCGGCGCAGGTGCGCGCCGATGAGATCGCCGCGAGCGGTGTTTACTCTCACACCCGTCCTGACGGGCGCAAGAGCAACACCGTCACCGACAGCAAGTACACCGGCGAAAACCTTCACAACATCTCGGAGCTGTATCTCGAGCAGCAGCACAAAACGCTCTCTGAGGCGGTGGTCGAGCTGTGGTCCAACTCGAAAGCTCACTCAGACAACATGACGAGCTCCCGATACGGGGAGATCGGCGTCGGACTGGCGCGCGGCATTGACAAAGACGGCTTCGACTGCTGGTACTGTGTGCAGGTCTTCCTGTTGAACGATTGCGAGGTCACTTGGGTGGATACGCCCGCGAACAAGTAAATATCAACTATCAGGAAAGAGCAGACCTTAACGGCCTGCTCTTTTTGTTACCTCTCTTGAGAAAGGAAAAATTATGAAACCTATGAAAAAACGCCTGTTGTCACTGCTTTTGACGCTGGTGACGATCTTGAGCCTGCTGCCGACTTCGGTGCTGGCTGCGTCGAAGACCGGCTCCGGCATTCAGATCACACAGAATCAGGCATATTGGTCGACCCGCCTGCTGGCCAACGGCACGCCGTACAGCTACCGTCCTCCGCTGGCAGACGGCAAGCTCGTGTACTGCATGGACAGCGGACTTGGATACCATTACGCAACCCCATCGTACTTAAATTCGTTTAGCTGGACATCCGGCTCCGGTGCAGATGCAGATGCCGTATTGCAGTCGGCTGTCACGAACAGTGGTCTCAGCGAGATGGACGCCGCGACCGTTGAGAACGTCAAGTGGATGATGACCTACCTCAACGACTGCAAGGAATCCAACGTCGGCCAGCTTTTTATGGCCGTACAGACCTACGTTTGGGAGAATCAGTCCTATAAGGGCGAACCCGGCGGAGACGGCGACGCGGGCGGCTATGCCAACGCAGACACCTACGAGCTGTATCTGAGTCTTATCGACTCCCTCCTTGCAAAAAAAGCGGCTGAGGATGCCGAGTTCCAGCGCCAGATCGAGGAGTACGCTGCGCAGGGTATTGCTGCAACCATCGTGGAGGATGAGGGTGCAAGATGGGCGGTGTATGCGATCTCCAGCAACCGCAAAAATCAGTCATTCTTTAACTACTATGGACCGCGCAAGCTCGTAACGGGCGAGCCAGCGCCTGACCAGCCGGAGCAGCCAACGGGCGGCACGGGCAAAATCGTGCTGAAGAAAACTGCCGGTGGGACCACAACCGGTCTCGCCGGTGCACGTTTTAGCATCTACTTTAACGGTCAGATCGTCGGCAGCGACATTACCAATGCGCAGGGCGAGATCTATGTTGAGGATGCCGCGACCGGCCTTTGGAGTTTTGTCGAGACATCCGCACCGGACGGCTATTGCGTCGATCCCACGCCGAAGAGCGTGTACGTAGATGTAACTGAGGGTGACCGCGAATACACCGTTGCGGCGGTCAACTACGAAAAGCCCGATATGAAGATCATCAAGCGCGACGCCATGAGCGGCAAACCGATTGCCGGCACGGTGCTGTCGGTGAAGTCCGTGACCAGCAGTTACTCCACTTCCGTCACTACGGGGACGGATGGTTCCGCAACGCTTTCGGCACTTCCCGCAGGCGTCTATGTCGTGCGCGAGGAATCCGTACCGGAGCCTTATGTGTTGTCTCACACCGAGCAGACCGTGGCGCTGCGTCCCGGCAAGACCTCCGAAGTCATCTTCGTTGACTATGAAAAGCCGGGACTCGAGATTTTGAAGAAAAATATTGCCACCGAAGAGCCTATCGAGGACGTGACCTATCTCATTGAACAGATCGACGGCAGCTACTCCACCAGCGCCACCACAGACAGCGCAGGGCGCATCTTCTTGGCGAATATTCCTGTGGGCAGCTACAAGGTCACGGAGAAAAATGTGCCTTCCCATGTCATTCTCTCTGAGATCCCCCAGGAGGTCTATCTGGAAGCAGGCTGCACCCGCACGGTGACCTTCTTCAACGCGGTCAAACCCTCCCTGACGATCCTGAAGCGCAACAGCATCACCGGAGATTATCTTGCCAACGCCAAGTTCCATATCTATTACGGCTCGGATAATACCACCACCGGCGAGATCAACGACCTCGGTATGTTCACAACGGCCTCCGACGGTAAAATCACCATCACCGATGTAAACCGTGGCTGGTACAAGCTGGTGGAGGAGTCCGCTCCCAAGGGCTTCGGCATTCAGGGCAGCGGGGTCACCGAGTTCTATCTGGAAGCCAATACCTCTAAGACCGTGACCGTGGACAATGTTCCTCACAGCGCCCTCGTCGTGTACAAATATGACGCCAAAACCGGAAAAGGTCTGGAGGGCTGCCGCTTTGAATTGCGTTATCTCAGCGGCAATACCAGCGGAACAGGCGGTACGGTCATCGGGACTTATGTGACCGGCCCCAACGGGGCATTCACTGTGACAAACCTCAAACGCGGCACTTACATCTGCCAGGAACTCGAAGGTGACGGAAATCACATCATCGACCGCGAACCCCAGACGGTGTGGATCTCCGGCGAGGATCAGGATGTGGTGACGCTCCGCTTCGGCAACGCCCCGCTGGGAAGTTTGCTCATTACAAAGCTGAGCGACGACAGCAAGCACAAACCGCTCTCCGGCGTAGAGTTCCTGTTGACCGACAGCAGCGGCCATTATCTCGGCAACGACAACGGCCGCTTCACCACCAATGCCGCGGGCGAAATTCTGGTGGATGGTCTGGAACCCGGCATGACAATCATCGCCCGTGAAGTCAGAGCAAAAACGGGCTACCTGCTGGATGACAGCCCCCAGCACGCACTCATCAAGAGCGGCGAAACGGCGCATTTGCAGTTTCTGAACCAGCCTGCCGGAAATCTCATCATCCGCAAGGTCAGCTCCGGCCCCAACGGGGAGCCGCTGGAGGGTGTCGAGTTTAAGATCACCTATGCGGATGGCAGCTTTGTCCCGGACGCCAACGGCGAACTGTCCAGCAACGGCATTTATTACACCAACAAATCCGGTGAGATCAGAATTTCCGGTATCGTCGGCACCGTGGTAGCAACGGAAACCAAGACGATTCCGGGCTTCACCATTGATGAAGCCACCCGCACACAGACCGTGGTAGTCAACCCCAACGACACGCAGACGCTGACCTTTTATAACAAACCCACTACAACGTTGATTCTCCAGAAATACATTTCCGGCACGAAAAATGAACCGCTTGCCGGAGTACAGTTCCTTGTGACGGACTCCTCCGGCGCGGTAGTCGGCCCCAACAACGGCTACTATACCACCGACGCTGCAGGCCAGATCGTCATTGAGGGTCTGACCGACGGCATGACTGTTACCGCAAAAGAGGTCAAATCTGTGGACGGTTTCGTGCTGGACGGGACGCCGCAAAGCATCAAGATCGACCAGAGCCAGTCTCCCCAGCGCATGACCTTCTGGAATGTGCGACAGGGCGCTCTCATCATCAACAAGCTGTCCTCTCTGGACCGCAAGACGCCGCTGGAGGGCGTTACCTTCAAAATCACTACGGCTACCGGCGAGTTTGTCCCCGACGAAAACGGAAAAATCAGCTCCAACGGTCTGTACTATACCGACGAAAACGGGCAGATCATTCTCAAGGGCGTCACCGGCACACTGGTGGTGACAGAGGAAAAATCCATCTCCGGTTACACCATCGACGAGAACACCCGCACGCAGACCGTGGTGGTCAACCCCAACGACACGCAGTCCCTCTATTTTTATAATGCTCCCATCGGTGGGCTGGAGCTGCTGAAAGTGAATGCGGCGGACAAAACTCAGCGCATCCCCAACACCACCTTCGAGATCCGCCGTGTCAGCGATGGCGGTCTGGTGGACACCGTCACCACCGGAACGGACGGCCGTGTGTATGTGCCCTTGGCAAGTGACAGCTATTACGCCGTGGAGACTGAGGCAGGCAAGGGCTTCCAGCTGGATAACACGCCTATTTATTTCACCGTGGAAGATGGCAAAACCACAACCAAAACGGTGACCAACAAAGCCATCTCCGGTATCCTGATCCACAAGGTCGATTCGGCCACCGGCGAGAGCATCTACGGTGTATCCTTCATTCTCTATGACAGCGGCAATAATCCCATTGCGCAGGAAACCAGCGATGACCGAGGGTATGTCCGTTTTGAAAATCTGACAGCTGGCCGCTACTATCTGCGTGAATTGGAAAATGAGGGATATATTCCCGACACGCAGAAAAAGACCGTGTATGTAAAGTCCGGCGAAACCACAGAAATCGAGTGGAAGAATACGCCCATCACCGGCCAAATCCAGATCGTCAAGACCTCGGAAGATTACAACTCGATGAATGGCTGGCCCGCCGGAACGCCCATTCCCAACACCGTCTTTGAAGTTTACAATGCCCGCACCAACCGTCTGGTAGATACCATCAAGACGGATAAAAACGGCTTGGCGGTCAGTAAGCCTCTGCCTCTGGCGCGGTACAAAATCGTAGAATCCAAGGCGGCGGAGTTTTACGGGCTGGATAAGACACCCATTGAAGTGGAGATCGAACACGCCGGTCAAATCGTTAAGGCGAGCATGACCAATAAGAGCCTGTACACCAATGTGTCCATCAAGAAAACCGGTTACGTGGAGGTCATGCCGGGTCAGCTTGTCCGCTACAACTTTACCGGCATTGCCAACAATTCCACCACGGCGCTGG
>ERZ857969.3868-NODE-3868-length-14054-cov-3.841917_pt1 | contig 14054 bp, 10 predicted proteins | sample MGYA00519864_ERZ857969 | MGnify/ENA primary metagenome ERZ857969 (study PRJEB31778, sample SAMEA3449382) | human gut metagenome | biome: human gut; feature: human-associated habitat; material: faeces | place: United Kingdom | collected 2010/2012 ... | reverse complement strand
ATTGTTATTTTGAAAACGACAAACTACTAGCAATGCTTATGCTAAAGAACGAAGAAATAGGTGAAGATTATTCTGATATTTCTCCAACCATGAAAAACAATAGAAAGCTTAAAATTTCTACATTTAAAGTTGATGTTAAAAAGAAAAAAATTGGGGAGAGATTTATAAAAATAATTTTTGATCAAGCAATTTATTCACATGTAGATGAGATATATGTAACTATTTTTGATGATACAGAAGAAAAGATAACTCTTATAAAATATTTTGAAAGATTTGGTTTTTCTTATCATGGAAAGAAAAATGGTAGAGAATTGGTTTATGTTAGATCAATGAACAAAAAGTTTATAAAAGCAGATCCGTTAAAATCTTATCCATATATTGATAAAAGCAGTGATTCTTATATTATTACTATTTTTCCTGAATACCATACATATTTACTCCCTGATTCAAAGCTTTCAAAAGAATCTTATAAAAATATTCACATGCCAGTTGAGTATGCTATTAAAAAGTACTATATTACAGCTGCTGGTTGGAAACAAAAACCAAATATAGGAGATAATCTTGTCTTTTATAGAACAAAAGAAGGTTTTATCCCAGCAAAATACTCAAGTGTACTAACTACAATTGGTGTTGTTACCGATATTTATACACCTACTAATATTGACGATTTAGTTAATAAAGTTTCTGGTAAAACGGTTTATACAGAAGAAGCTATAAGAAATTATTATATTAACAAAATCAATATTACGTATGTTATTGAGTTTGCCTATATTACAACTTTGGATAATAAAATAAATCTAAATGATTGTTTAGAAAACAAAATATTTAATGATGTTCCACGTGGAGTAGAACAAATAACAAAAGAGCAGTTTGAAAAAGTATTAGATATCGGAAATGTAGATAGTTCTATTATAATTTAAAAATCTATGATATAATATTATTATAATAGGAGGTAGATGTTATATGTGTAGAATATTAATGCCTATAAACCCTGAATACGTTGATGAAATTTTAGCTGGAAGAAAAAAATATGAGTATAGAAAAATAAAGGCTAAAAGAAATAACATTGATAAGATGATTATTTATTCTACATCTCCAATTATGAAGGTTGTTGCTGAGGTTGATATTAAAGAAATATTAGAGGAAGATCCTGAAAAGCTTTGGGAAATGACAAAAAATGAATCTGGAATAACAAAAGACTTTTATAATAAATATTATAAAAATAAAAATACAGCAATAGCGTATAAATTAGGCAAAATTAGGATTTATGATAAACCTAAAAATCTAGATGATATAGGAATTAATTATGTTCCCCAATCATTTGTTTATTTAGATTAAAAAAGTGGTGATTATTCACCGTTTTATTTTTCTTTTAAGCTATCTATAACTGAAACAATGGAATCGAGAGCGGTACTAAACATGTGAGAATATGTATTTAGAGCCTTCTCGATTTTTGTATGCCCTAAATACTTTGCAACTAATGTAACATTAGCACCGTTGTTGATTAATAGAGATGCACATGAATGTCTGAAGTTATGGATCCTAATTTGAGGTACATTAGCTAATTTACAATTCCGATTTTTTCTTGATGTAATAGTATTACTTGCAACCGGAAAAGCATCGCCAATAACAAAGTAATCATCATTGAATCCGTATTCTTTAGATACCCCATTTTTGAGCATTTTAAGGTCGTTTAAGAGCACTTTATTAAGTGGTAGGGTTCTTATACTACTTTTAGTCTTTGGAGTGGAGAATTGGAACTCTTTAACCGAACCACCACGATCTGTGTTCTGTTTCTTAACGGATAAGGTTTTATTAACAAGATCAACATTTCTCCAAGTTAATCCTCTAAGTTCACCTTTTCTTAATCCACAATAATATAATATTTCAAACATAACTTTACTTTGTAAATTAGTTTCAACAGAAATAAATTGTTTCCATTGATCATATGTAAAATACATCATTTCTTTTGGTATATCAGAAGCGTTACTAAACTTAGTCATTTTATTATAAACTTTATTAAGATTAAAATCATACCAAGTCATAGCAAAGTTTAATACTGATTTTAGAAATTTTAATATATCATTTTTATATCGTGTTGAGATATTAGTTTCATTCATTTGCTTTTTCCAATTATCATAGTGATTGATATTAAAATCTTTTAATTTAATATTTAATAAACTTTTTAAATGAGTTCTTTTATTTCCATAATTGTATAGAGTAGTAGGTTTAACCTCAATAGTAGAAGTTCTATTCTCGATAAATATATCAATCATTTCATCTAAGGTTATTTTATCCATATTTTCATGTCTATGTATTTTTAACCTAAATTCAAGCTCTGCATCTTCAGCTTCTTTTTTAGTAGCAAATTTACATACTGACCTGCCACCTAAATACACACAATTATAAATTTTCCGTGAGTTTTTTGGAAAATAATTGCTAAATGAACTATGAATGCTTTTTATATCAAAATATAATCAAATTCAAATCAAGATAAAATCATTTTCAAATCAAATTCAAATCAAATAAAATGATTCACCTCCTAGGATAAGAATATGGATAAGGATAAGAATAAGAAAAGAATAAAGAATATATTTTATTGTACTATTACTACTACAATAAAAAATACTAGCAATCGCTAATACTTTATTTGTTTCAAAATTAAAGGTTCTTCATTAATAATTTTCAATGCATATTTTGTTTTTAATAATTTTATAACTTCTGTTTTTACTTTTTCATAATCATCATTAAAAAAATTAATTACATCAGCAACAGAATTATAATGCTGTTTAAAGCTACCTTTCCACATAGTATCACGATAAAATGAATTAGCAATGTAAAATGCTATTACTTCAGGCATAATATAAATTTCTAAAAATTTATCATGGTTATCATTAAACGGAATAAGAATCTTTTTAAAATTTTCATCAGTAATATTCCCATTAACAGTTTTTCTAAACATACTTTCCTCCAATCTTTTGTATTAATAACTCTTTGTTGAAAATATTACAAGTTAATATGAAAAATAAATAAATAATATCCACTTTTATAGAAAAAATGTAACTTTAATGATATAATTAATATGTATAGAAATTATTGATAGGAGGAATAGAAATGAGATATATTGGCAATAAGAATAAAATACTTAATTATATTGAAACTCTTATCAATGATAAAAAAATCAATAAGGAAAATTATACTTTTTGTGATGCATTTAGTGGTACCTCGACAGTAGGAAATTATTTCAAAGATAAATTTAAAATTATTGCGAATGACAATTTATATACTTCATATGTAATGAGTCAAGCAAGACTAAATACACCAGATCTAAAATTTGAATTATTGGGTTTCGATCCATTTAAAATTTTCAATGATGAAAATAATAAGCTAAAAGGTTTTATATATAAAAATTTTTCTCCAGGTGGAAGCGAAAGGCGATATTTTAGTAGTGATAATGCTTCTAGAATTGATTTTATAAGAACAAAAATTGAACATTGGTATAATCATGATAAACTTACAAGAAATGAGTATTATTATTTAATTGCTTGTTTAATTGAATCTGTGTCTAAAGTAGCTAATGTTGCTGGAGTATATGGCTCTTATCTTAAAATGTGGGATCCAAGAGCTGTTAAACCATTAAAGTTTATTCATGTAGAACAATTAAAAGAAAATGCTCTTTATGAAAATGAAGTTTACAACAAAAATATTGAAGAACTTATTAACGATATAAGTGGCGATATACTATATTTAGATCCTCCGTATACAAAGAATCAGTATTCGGTACAATATCATTTGTTGGAAACAATAGCCTTATATGATGAGCCAGATTTGAAAGGAAAGACAGGAGCTCGAGATACAAGTAAGCAAACATCAAAATTTTCAAAATCTGGTGATGTTCATATAGAGTTTGAAAAAATAATAGCAAAAGCAAAATTTAAGTATATTATTTTAAGCTATAGTTCAGATGGAATAATGTCTAAAGAATATATTGAAAGCGTATTTAAGCGTTATGGAAAACCTGAAACTTATGAATTTAGGAAGTTTACATATAAACAATATTTAAATTCAAAAGCAGAGAAAGATGAAAAACATTGTGAATATCTTTTCTATATTGAGAAGAAAGATAGCGATGAGGAAATTAATTATGCTTCACCATTAAACTATATTGGCGGAAAAGCCGATATGATAGATTTTATCAAGAAAAATTCTCCTAAAAAAATTGATAGATTTATTGATATATTTGGTGGAGGATTTAATGTAGGAATTAATTTTAATGCTGAACAAATAATTTATAATGATTGCAATTTTAAAGTCAAAGAATTGCTTGAAATGTTTAGAAACATGGAAACATTAGATTTATATAAATATATAACTAATATGATAAAAAAATATAAATTAGAAAAGGGAGATAAGGAATCATATTTAAAAATTAGGGAACTTTATAATTCTCAAAATAAAGATCTAAGAGATCCAAGACTTTTATATTTATTAATTTTATTTGGCTATCAACAACAAATAAGATTTAATTCATCGTATGACTATAATAATCCAGTTGGGCAAGCCGGATTTAATGATAAGATTTTAGAAAAAATTATTTCTTATTGTAGAAATTTAAAAGAGAAAAATGTTGTGTTTATGTCAGAAGATTTTGAAAAGATGTGGGAACATATTAATAAGAATACATTCATTTACTTAGATCCGCCATATTTGATCACATTAGGCAGCTATAATGATGGTAAAAGAGGATTTAATGGTTGGGATGAAAAAGAAGAATTGCGTTTGTTAAAATTCTTGAATAAATTAAATTCAAAAGGAATAAAATTTATGTTATCAAATGTATTAGAACATAAAGAAAAGAAAAATAAGATTTTAATTGATTGGATTAAAGAAAATAATTATAGAGTAATTGAGTATAAAGAAAAAACAAGAAAGAACAGGAAAGAAGTACTTATTGTAAATTACTCTGAGGAGGAAATAAATGATTAAAGTATATTTGCCAATTAACAATAATAATATTGATATTTATTTTAATACTCGGGAATCAAATAATGATATTACAAAATTAAATAAGGAAGAATTGGATAAAATATTAAAACTATCTTTAGGAAGTCAATTTGGAAAATATGAAGTAGTATTTGAAAATAGAAGTAATGGTCAATACATAGTAGTTGAAACTGACAGAGAAAAGAAATGGATTACTTTAAGCGCCGATTATACAAGAATACCTGAGGATGGTGGGTCTACAAATGCTTATTTTGTTCAATTTATTCCTATGACTATTGCAGATTATTATCTAAATGAAACTGATAAATTAAAGTCTATGGAGTTATATCTAAAAGGAACAGATCACAATAGAGCTAAAACACGAGCACAACAAATATATTACAGATTAGCCAAAACTGTTGGAATAAAAATATTAAATGAATTTGAATTTGATACTGCAATAAGAAGAAACATTGCATTTCCATTTGAGAGCGTTGAAGAATGGAAAAAGGCAAGAACAGAAATGTCTACTGCAAACAGGGGCAACAAATCATCTTATATAATAGAAAATGAGGATTCATATGTATTCTATGGTAAAACATTTGGTGCTAACGGAAGAGAAAGTGTATTTATTTTATATGTTTTAGCTAATTTGATTAAAGAAGAAAATAAAAAAATATATTTATATGAAGTATCAGATAATGGTTCTTTTGCTTTTGAATCATCTCCAAATGAGGAAAGCCAGAAGTTTAAGAAAGTTTTAAAGGATCTAAATGTAGTTTATTATGCAGATTCAATAGAATATGTAGAAAATGAAGAATATGAAACTTTATCTGATGATAATAGAGATGCTAGATATCAAGCTGAATTTATGAGAAATCTATTGTATAAATTTAATTCTAAAAAGGATGAAAATGGTAATGTTATACTTGGATCTGATGGCAAACCAATTATAGTAGATGATATCAAAAGATGTTACTTATGTAATTGTGATATTCAAAGATTAATTATTGCGTCACACATACATAGAGTTACAGATATTAACAAATTAGATTTACCATTTAGTGAAAAAAGAAAGTTAGCTGTTGATGGAGATAATGGATTATGGTTATGTGCTAATCACGATAAACTGTTTGAATATGGATTGATTTATTTTGAAGACAATATGTTAAAAATATCAGATAGTTTAACTGAGAATCAAAAGAAATATGTTAAATATCTAACTTTTGATATTAAGGAAAATATAGAAAAAATTAATTCTACTGGTGTTTTCATGGTGGCAGAGGATTCAGTACCTTACGGAAATGTTGAACATTCATTGGGTGAGAATACTTTCATAATAGATCAATGTGATTACAATGAGAAAATGCACAATTATTTAGAAATACACAAAGAAAGGACTCAAACAAGTTAAAAACGTTTGAAAACTCTATACTAAATTACTTGCTGAAATCATTTAGGAATCTAGATTACTTAATTAATATTATTTAGCTAAATATGGTATGTTTGTTGAGATATTCAAAGATTATTTTTATAAAAACATTTAAGATTTTATTAAATGATGATATAATGTAATTAAGTATAGTAGAGAATATTCCATTTTAATGATGGAGTATGCTCTACTTTTTTGATTGGAGGTATAATTGTGTTTGGAAGTGGTTTATTAGACAACAAATTAAAAAAATATGATAATGAAGATCTGAGAGTAATTACTTCAATAAGAGAAGAATTATCAAATTATAATATGGTTGATTTTTTAGAAAAAGTATCTACACTTATGCTTATTCCAGAAAATCAAAGCAAATCAGTTATATTTCAAATAATGATAAGTACGGCATTGTCTTTAAATGAAACTGAATTTAATAATGATAATATAATGAGCTATGGAAAGTTTAAGAATTTTGTTAGTAAGTTTTCAAACTTGAATAGAAAATTGATGATTGATCCACCAGAGTTTCCATTTGTATTACCTATTATTTATTATGGCAATTATCATATTTTTATGGGAGCTAATTCTTTATCACCAATTTATGTTAATCAAATGTTAAAGATTTTTAGTATTTATTGTGATAAATTAAATAAAAGTGAATCAGAAGAATTAAATTATTTAATTAAGGGTCTATTGACCACTTCGGAGCGAATATTTAATAATTTGGATATTAATTTTAGTGAACTAAAATCTTTTAATAAAGATAATGAGATGAAAATTGTATCATCAAATACTATTCGTAAGTACATTGAATTAATAAGATTTAATATAAATGATATAGAGAAATTGTTAGGTACAAAATATATTGATTTAATTATTAATTTTGGTGACATATCGGTTGATGAAGTTAATGATTTTGATAATCAAAAATTTTATAAGAAACCATTTCTAAAATGTGGAGAATCGATAGTGTTGCTTGATGTTACTTCTTTCATTTCTTTAATCATGGATATAATTATTAAAGGTTTTATAAAAGATAATAATATTAATGTATTTGATGAATATAATAAATTAACTTTAATCAACTTAAATAAAGATTATTTTAGAATGGGCTACCAAGAACTCAATCCCGAACCATTTAATATTATTTTGGAAAAAAATGAAAATGTTAATGAATCATTATACCTATCTGGAAATGATGTCGTTTTTTATAATTTAGTCTTATTTGATAATGGTCAAGAATATGAAACAGAGAAAAATTATTATATAAATATTGATAAAACTTATATAGCTAGAAGAATAAAATATATATCATCGCAATTAAAAAAAGAAAATATAAAAGATGATAATATAGTTACAATCATAACTCCAACGACATTAGGAAGAAATATGTATTATATGTTAAGTGTTGAAAAAAGTTATAATTTACTTACATTAGGTCAATATGAGATAAATGCAATAGCAACAAATGAACAGGAAAATTCAATGTTTCTATATAGATATATAAGAGCCAGAAATAAATTAAAGCATTATCATAAAAATTTGTTCTCGGAATTAAATATTGTTGCATTATATTCGGAACATGATAATTCATTTTATCTAAATGATGAATTTGATACTAAAGATACCCCTATGTTTTTAATTGGAGAATATAGTAGTGATTATATTTTAAAATCATATATGAAAGAGTCATTTCATTTGGCAAAGTATAAGAGTAGATTTTCTTTAATAGAGGTTATGAAGCAGGACGATAATATTTATTTTGCACCGGGATTATTTTTTAATAAACAACTTAATAATTTAATTGAGTGCAATAATTTTTATATATGGGTATTTAGTGATGAAAATATCTCTCCACAGTTATATTCAACTGTAAAACTAATAATTGACATGATTTCATATTGGTTATCACAATTTAGTGATTCTCTGAGTGTGATTAATGGAATTTTTAATATTAATATTAAATGTGATGATGATTTAAGCATAATTCCATATGATAAAAATATTAAAGCTGGCGAAATAAAATTTTCTATTAATGATAATAATTTGGATATATGTTTTATGAAAAACTCTTTAAAATATTTTGATGAAAGTGGAAATGCTAAGGAAAAAGAATTTATTTGTAATATTATCAAATATATATGCACTTATTATGATATATATATTGATTTAGATATTATAGATGAAAAATTTGAAAATTGTTATAAGAAAAAGATTATTACAATGAATTCGGCAGAAGATGCCTATATGTTACCATTTGATGATTCTCCATTGATAAGAGTAAATAGTTCAGATATAAATTTAATTTTAGATGATGCCGGCTTATTTCTAAAAAATGGTTTGAAGACAAATTATGGCAAAATTGAAGATTTTAAAGTTTTAAATAAAATTGTTGACTATTTATATACCGAATTATTGAAAATATTAAAAAAATATAAAAAAACTCAATTAATTGAAATTTTATATACCGAATTTGAAAAAAATTTATCTTCATTGTTAATTAGACAATCAAATTATGCTAATGACATTGCATGTTATCCAAATAGAAAAAAAGAAATTGATGATAATATAAATGAACTAAATAGAACTTCAGTTGCTTTAAAGTTTTTAATAGAACTTACTAGCTCTACAAAATTTAGTGGAGAAAATAATGTATCTCTTTATGAAGTAAATTATGCACTTTCTATAGCTTCTACCATAATAGATTTTGCATATACATGTGATGTTTATATGTATAATATGGCTGAAAATACTTTGACATTATTAGATTCTAATAGAATAGGATACAATAGGAATTTTGTTAATCGTGTTAATAAAGTATTAAAGATTGCAAAAACGGAAAAAATGTCGTCTACTGCTAAGGATAAAAGAATCCAAATACTTAAGTACAAGAATAATAAAAAAGATATACCTGGATTTGAAGATGCATTTATAGATGAATTTGGTTTTACTTTTAGTGATTTCACAGAAGTAACTGTTTCGTTACTTGATTTAGCAGAAAGTAAAAATAATATGTTGAATTGTATTTTTAGTATAGGTATTGAAGATATTAAAAAATATATAAGTAATAAAATAAGTGATGAGTCGATTAAAAAAGTTTTAAATTATCTATCTCAGATAGAGCGAGAAGATTTTCTAATTCCTCCTGAACCATATAAAAATTTTGATGTATACCCGTGGAGAAATAATAGGGAATTATCTTTAAATAGAAAACCATTGATACAATATGATAATAAAATAATATACGGATACAGAACAGTAATTAATTCTGTTTATTTCCTATTTGAAATAATAAATAATGGTAGTTTAAAAACAAGAAGTCCCAAAATGAAAAAATATATTTCTGAAATATCCAGAGAAAGAGGTAACGATTTTAACGAATTAGTATTCAATTATTTATCAAGTCATAAGGATCTGATTGTTGATAAAAAAGTTAATAAAATAAATGGTAAGAAAATAATGGATAATAATAATCAAGTTCTTGGTGACATTGATGTGCTATTTATTTCGAAAAAGAAAAAGAGAATTGTAATTTGTGAAACTAAGAATTTTGAATTATCCAGAAATATGTATGAATTGCACTTTGAGTATACAGATATGTTTGATCCAAACAACGAAAAAAGCTTTTATAATAAACATATGAAAAGAGTTAAATGGTGTAAAGAAAATATAGATAATATTAAGATTCAGTATAATTTGCCAGATATAAAGTGGAAGATTGATTATTGTTTTATTGTAAATGAACCATTAGTTAGTAATAAAGCAATGAAAGCAAATGTAAGAGCATATACAATTGAGGAAATAGATAAATTTATATAAGAGCCGAAATTAATCGGCTTTTTATTTTTAGGGTACCATTTAGGTACCAACACACTAACAAATACCATTTTATTAAGGTAATTGTAAAAATATAATGGCTTTAAAAGGCCGCTTTTAAAAGGATTTAACATATAGAACATTTGTTTATTTGGGCCCCTTGAAGAGAACAGTATCCCTGATTCAAAATATTTTAGTTATGAAGATACTAGTGTTATTAATGAAGTTACAATAAAAGAAAAAGATAAGTGTGTTGTATATTTACAAAATAATTGGTCAGAAGAAGATGCAAATATATTATGTAGTGAAAATGCACTAGATAATGGTGTGACTTTAAAGAATAATGTGATGTTTGGTTATATTTCAAAAGGAGATTATGAAAACGCTGGATTAGAAGTAACTTATGTTGATGGAATATCTATAACAGGGTATAATGTAGAAGGTGGACTAGATGTAGTAATACCAAGTATGATAAATGGTAAGAAAGTAATTGAAATTGGTGATTATGCATTTACGCATTCTGAAATAATACCTACAACTATAAGTAATGCTAAGAAAGTATCCGCATCATATTTATATAGTAGTGGGAACAAAGCTATTATTACACCACTTCAAGGAATAAATGGTTTAGGAATAACAAGTGTAGTAATACCAAATACAGTAATGAGTATAGGTAAATGTGCATTTACAGATAATAAATTAACAGAAATAACAATACCAAGTAGTGTAACAAATATTGGAGATTATCCAGATAACGTTACAAGTGAAAGTGTCCAGTATAATAATAAAATCACTAAAAATAGACATAATATTTGCCTATTTTTTTTTATTATGTAAATGGTGATAATATGAAAGTATATATAGATGTTATTTTATTTATAAATATATTCTTTGATTTTTTATTACTTTTATCAGTATCACTAATATTAAGAAGAAATGCAAAATTATATAGGATAATTTTAGGAAGTTTAATGGGTGGATTATCAATATTATTTTTATTTTTAAATATAAGTAAAGTTACATTATTTTTCTTGAAATTAATTATTGCTATATTAATGATATTAATAACATTTTCATATAAAGATTTAAGGTATACACTTAAGAATTTAGTTTTTTTATACATTTCAAGTATTGTTTTGGGTGGTGCATTGTACTTTATTAATATAGAGTTTTCTTATAAGAATAAGGGGATTATATTTTATAATAACGGGTATAGTGTAAATATAATTACAATACTTATAACTTCTCCCATATTAATTTATTTATATATAAAAAATATGAAAGATATTAAGAATAATTATTCTAAATATTATAAGACTAACATATATTTTAAAAGTAATCATTTTATAGAATTAACTGGGTATATGGATACTGGAAACAATTTAACTGATCCATATAAAAAAAGAATGATTATACTTGTTAGTAAAGAAAAAGTAAGTAAGTATATAAAAAATGAAAGAAAGTTATTAGTGCCTTATAATGGAGTAAGTAATGGATTATTAAGTTGTATAAGAATTAATTATATTAAAATTAATGATAAAATTTTTAAAAATGTACTTCTTGGACTAATAGATGACAAAATATATATAGATGGTGCTGATATTATATTGAATAATGGAATGGAGGATTTATGTTTAGAAGAATAAGAGAGTTTTTGTTAAGAATATTTAAAAGAGAAGTATATTATGTAGGTAGTAGTGATATATTACCTGAACCATTATCTAGAATGGAAGAAGAAGAGGCTTTGGAACTTGCAAGGTTTGGAGATGAAATTGCTAAGAATAAGTTAATTGAGCATAATTTAAGATTAGTTGTATTTTTAGCTAAAAAATATGAAAATACTGGTATTGATTTAGAAGATTTAGTAAGTATTGGTACAATTGGTCTTATAAAGGGTATTAATACTTACAAAATGGGTAAAAATATTAAACTTGCTACATATGCATCAAGATGTATTGATAATGAAATACTTATGTTTTTAAGAAAAAATAAAAAAAGAAAAACTGAAATATCATTTGAAGATTCACTTAGTTATGATGCTGAAGGAAATGAGCTTCATTTAGAAGATGTACTTGGTACTGAAGATGATGTGGTTACAAAAGAACTTGAAAATAAAATAGAAAAAAAATTATTAATTGAGGAAATAGAAAAATTAAATGAAAGAGATAAAAAGATAATGATATTAAGATACGGGTTATTTGGGAACGAAGAAATAACTCAAAAAGATGTTGCCGATATGCTTGGGATAAGTCAAAGTTATATATCAAGAATAGAGAAAAAAGTAATTAAGAGACTAAAAAATATTGTAAAGATTTAGTCTTTTTTTAATTATATGTTTTATAATAATGTATCACGTGATATAATATGAAAAGAGGTGTGAATATGTTAGAAGTTAAGGGTTATAGTAAAAGTTATATCAAAGATAAAAAAATAGTTGATGATATTTCTTTTAAAGTTGAAGATGGTGATATCTTCGGTTTTGTTGGACATAATGGTGCGGGTAAAACTACAACTATAAAATCAATAGTAGGTATACTTGATTTTAATGATGGTGATATTTTGATTGATGGAGTAAGTATTAAAAAAGATCCAATTTCATGTAAAAAGAAAATGGCGTATATCCCTGATAATCCAGATTTATATGAGCATCTTACAGGAATTGATTATTTGAGTTTTATAGCTGACGTTTATGAAGTTGATGAAAAAAAGAAAGATGAACTTATTAAAAAGTATGCTTCTATGTTTGAAATAACAGATAGTTTAGGTAGTTTAATATCAACATATTCTCATGGTATGAAGCAAAAACTTGCTATTATAAGTGCATTAATTCATGAACCTAAATTATATGTATTAGATGAACCATTTGTTGGATTAGATCCAAAAGCAACGCATATATTAAAGGGTATAATGAAAGAAAAATGTAATGAGGGATGTGCATTCTTTTTCTCAACTCATATATTAGAGGTTGCAGAAAAATTATGTAATAAAGTAGCTATTATTAAATCTGGTAAATTAGTAGCTAGTGGAAATATGAAAGATATTGTTAAAGATAAGAGTTTAGAAGATATATTTATGGAGCTTATAGATCATGAATAATTTATTATTGTTAACTAAAATTAATCTAAAATCTATGTTTAAATCTAATAATAGTAAAAAGAAAAATAAAGGATTATTAGTATTCATATTGTTATATATATATTTTGCATTTTTAATATATCAGTATGCAAAAATATTAATGGAAGGATATAGTGCATTAAATGCTACTTATTTATTACTTCCACAATTTATGGTTATAACTTCTTTTATGATAATACTTACCAATATATATAGGGTAGGTGGAACATTATTTAATTTTAAAGATTATGATTTACTTATGAGTATACCAATTAAAAGAAGTATAGTTATATTAAGTAAAATAGTAATGCTTTATATAGTAAGCTTAATATATACATTTATACTTATGATTCCATCATTAATTGCATATGTAACAAATACTAGTGTAACAGGACAATTTTATATTTTCTATTTTATTACACTTTTTATAATACCACTTGTTCCACTTGTAATATCAAGTGTAATAGGTACACTTATTACTGCAATATCATCAAGATTTAATAAGAAAAACATAGTTAATTATATATTTACAATTTTATTATTTATTGGTGCGATGTACTTATCTTTTTCTCTTGAAAATGTAGGTTCAGTTGATATGGCTAATATAGGTAAAAGTATGGTTAATATGTTTAATAAGGTTTATCCACTTACAAATATGTATGTAAATATTATTAAAGAAGGTAATATATTATCACTTTTAATGTTTATATTA
>ERZ857969.3855-NODE-3855-length-14112-cov-9.637191_pt1 | contig 14112 bp, 17 predicted proteins | sample MGYA00519864_ERZ857969 | MGnify/ENA primary metagenome ERZ857969 (study PRJEB31778, sample SAMEA3449382) | human gut metagenome | biome: human gut; feature: human-associated habitat; material: faeces | place: United Kingdom | collected 2010/2012 ... | reverse complement strand
TGCTGAAGTGGATGCTGTAAATCAAGCATTGAATTCGGGAGCAAATGCTTCTGATTTATATTTGTATACTATTAATACTAAAAACAATGTATCAAAACCGGTGTGCGAAAATTGTATATATATATTTGGTGATAGAGTTGCAGATGTGTTTTCTCATTAATTGGAAGGAAGAGGTAAATGGAAGAATTAAAAAATATATCAATTAGAGGCAGAATGGCATATTTAATAAGCTCATTTGAAAACGTATTGTTGCATTATAACTGCAATAAAGAAGAATGGAGGTGGCTGTTAGAAAAATTATGGTCATATACGAAGATTCAATACATTGATGATTGGATGTACGAACTTGCGGAATATATGCCTAATAGTATATTAGAAGATACTATGGAGGATGCGGAATATATTACAGAAGAAGAATTCAAATACCTGCATAGATTGTATAGCAACTCTAATCAAGAAATACATTTGTTTTTAAAAATAATATTCGAATGTGGAACATGTGAACTATATTCTAAATTATGTGATTATAGTATCAATACATTAAAAAAAATAGAGCAAGCAGTTGATATTATGAAAAAAAATAATGTTGATTTAGTTGATATTAAGCCTTTTGAGAAATATTCGTTTAATGAGTGTAGTGGATGGGGAAATTGTTTCGAGAATAACAAATTATCAAAATTTATTTAATTATGTCTCCACATAAGGACGCCCATTACCGAAAACCTTATTGACAAGGGGTATCTGGTTAAGGACGTAAATACTGCTATTTCTCATCGTCAGGCAAAGCACCGTGGTGCCATGTATCGCAAGAGCGATAGCGACGATGCAGAAGCTATTGCACTTGCAACTCTAAATATGCTTGATAAACTTCCGGATGCCTGCCCTAATGATGCATACTGGTCACTTGGTCAGCTGGTGCATCGCAGGGATAACATCATGAAGCAGAGAACCAGACTGGTTAATCAGTTGCACGAGCAGCTGTGTATTGCATATCCGTCTTACAAGTCATTTTTTAATGACATCAGTAGACCTACTGCACTGTACTTCTGGGAGCATTATCCATCCAGAAAGTATCTTAGGGGTAAGTCTGTGGAAGATTTACGTAAGGAACTTGTTCCCGTCAGCCACAATAGATGTTCGACCAAAAACTGTGAGAAAATCTTGGATGCGGTAGCAAGTGACAAGGTAAAAAATAATGCTTACCAAGATGCCAGGGACATGGTGACTCTTAGCATTGTCAGTGATTTACAGCACTATGACAGCCAACTGGCGGAGGTAGACAAGATGCTGGAACAGATGTATAAGATGCTTGGCTGCACGCTTACAACCATTCCCGGTGTAAATGTTATCACAGCAGTGAAGATTCTTGCTGAAATCGGTGATATCAAACGCTTTAGTAATGCCAATAAACTGGCACAGTTTGCCGGAATTGCACCGCTTCATTTATCCTCCAGCGGTAAGGGGAAGGATGTAGCTACCAAGCAGGGTAACAGACGATTGCAGGCAACCATTTATTTCCTTGCAATCCAGATGGTGCAAGTATCCTCAAAGGGTACACCGAGAAATTCGGTGGTACGGGCATATTATGAGAAACGTAAGGCAGAGGGAAAAACCAGTCAGCAGGCACTGATTTGCATTTCAAGACGGTTAATCAGTATTATTTATGGAATGTTAAAGCATGGTACGGAATATCGTATGCCAGTGGTGGAAAGTGCTGGCGAAAAATAGTGAAATAATGGCAAATATGTAGTAGAATTTTAAGCAGATGTGATAGTCAGCTTTGGGAAGTGTACGCATTTTCCGGAAGAGTGGCATCGGCTTGGATTATTATAAGGGTAAAGAGTTTATGTCAAGAGTGGTAGTTCTTCAATAGTTGAGATAGTTGATGAAGTAAAGGATTGAACTAATGAGATGAATACACAAGAAATAGTTAAAACAATAGAAACTAATGAATCAATAGGTTTGTCAGAGAAAGATATTGCGGATTTTGAAAAAGAAATAAATTGGCATTTCCCGGCAGCTTATAGAGAAATATTAATAGCAGTAGATGGTGGATATGGTAAAATAGGTGATTTTTATATTGATTTCTGGAGTCTAAATGATATTATTTTTTATTATGATGATATAGAAGATTTAGATGGGTTAATTCCTTTTGCATCAGATGGATGTGGTATTGCTTTTGCGTTTGATAAAAAAAGCGAAGAAATAGTATCAATTCCAATGGACTGTCTAGAAAGAAATTATGCAAAAATAATTGCTGTTAATTATGATGATTTTATCGATAGATTATGTTCGCATAAGTTGCAGTATTAGGAGTATTATGAGCGATTATAATTATGAGACTATTAAAGCATCTGTTATGCAATGGTATGAGAAAGTCTTATCTGAATCAAGGAATAAAGATGAAATTATTTTGTCAAAAAATAGTGATGATGCATTAGTTATTGACTTTGATTTTCTAAATTGCATAGCACAGCTTTCGGTGACTAATTCACAGTATGTTCCATATCAGTTTGTGTATTTTGAGGCAATGGATATAGAGGTAACAGATTTAGAAGATATAACACCAATATATAGTTTTCATGATGATGATTCTATGCAAAAAGATGAGGTGATTGGTGCTCTAGATGAAGCCTTGCTATTTTGCACAAATTATAAAGCGAAGTAGTATGCAGATTTATTATGTCTCCATTTAATCCCTCAAGAAGTTGCTAATTCAAGCTATGCAATCATGGACAAGGATTCTCCTCTAAAGGATACAATCCGAAACCAGGAGAAAGAACATTTGAAGGATATGTAAATAATAATGTACCTAGAAATGTTAATCCAAATAATGGGATGATAACAGGAAAACCTGGTTCAAAAACCCAAAATGGTGGCGTAACTGTGCCAGGAGCAAAAGATGTAAAACAATTATATGAGTATTTAGAAAATGGAAAATATCATTAAGGAGTAATTGAGAACATATGCAAGAAATACAAAAGTTTTTTTTTGAAACATTAAGTTCTATTCAAGATAATGCAGTTTATCAGGCTTTAGCAGAGTATGATAAAAGCGATAGTTTGGAGGATTTGCTATACAATACTACGTATGAGGCGATTACATCTATCTGTGAACTGTTGGATGGTTATACAAGTGATAAGTTACAACTCGACTTGATTGATACGAAGAGCAATAAATCAATAAAAGAGGGAATTCAAATGCATGATATATGTGCAAATTATTTGAGGTGGGAAAAACCGAATAAAGGGTAATCTATAGTTTGCCGAGTGTGTTAAATTGTATTATATTTATGTCTCCAAATAAGAACGTCCATCACAAAAATATTCGGTCTTTAATTAATCGGAATGGCTCTCACCGAAGGTGATTAATCTATGTACAGAGTACCGAATGTCGGTAGTGAAAATGCTGGCGAAAATAGGTAGAGCAAATGTCAAATATGTGGTAGAATTTTAAGCAGTCGTTGTCGAATTTATTTTGGCAATCTTCAAAAACTTCTGCCAAAGTGAGCTGCTTATGTGTTATCATGTAGATATATCTCCTTTAGGTGGATTGGTTTATAGTTTTTCGCAACTCTATTTTACCATAAACCTTGAGGAGATATTTTATTTTAACAACAAAAAATGCCGTATTTATGCGGCTTTTGGCGTTTCGCAAACGCCTACATTTAAAAAATAGTATAAGGGGATTTGTAAGATGTGGTATGAAAATCTAGATAAAATTTTTTTCTTAAAAAGTTTATATGATGAAATTCCTAATTTAAAATCAGTAAGAATAGAGAAAATAGAACTGGATAGAGAGGGTCAAAATGTGTCGTTAGTTTTTGATCTTCCAACATATCCAACGATTATTCCTAAAAAATGGCAAAGTGAGTCAAATAATGTAGTAGCTGTGGAAGTAGACTTTAATAACATAGAGTTATTTGAATTGAAATATGATGGTGGTTATATGCACGGTGATATTGAGATAAAATTGGAGGATGACATGATAAAGGTAATAATTTCTGGTAATGTTAATTGCTCATTTAAGGCTGAATATGCATTTATTCAAAAGATTACTCCATATAAAAATTAAAAAGTAATGTTTTGTATTCATTTTTTCAAAAGAGAGGCATCGATTTAGATAATTATAAGAGTAAAGAGTCTCTGGCAGAGTGGTACATATTCTTTATTACCAGGTGAGGGAGATATAGGGACTTATAGAGATTTATTGGATGCTGGGGAGGTTGGAGATAATATTACGCCACATCATATGCCATCTGCTGAATATATTTCTCAATATGGAGTTTCAAAGAAAGATGGGTTGTGTATGAATATGAAAATGCCTAGTCCCGGAACTGGCGGCAGACATAGACTAACAGATACTTATGGTAGAAATATGACTGACGCTGAGAAAGCATATTATTATTCGTAAACGTCAAATCCTGCGCCTACCCTTAAATTTAACGCCGCTTTTATGAGCGGCGTGGTTTCCGGCATTCCTCGGGAAGCTCCTCTGCCCAGGGCATCAGCTGATCTAGTTTTGCCGGATCTATATTTCCTTTTTTGTCACAATACTTAGGCAGCTCCGTGAGGATATACCTGAAGTAGTAGTACGGGCGCAGATTGTTCAGCTTTGCTGTTTCTGAAATACTGTAAACAAGAGCGCTGGCTCCGGCACCTTTTGCTGTGTTATGGAACATCCAGTTCTTCTTGCCGATACAGAAAGTCCGGATAGCCCGCTCGGAAGCGGAGTTATCGATCGGGATATCCCCATCGGTCAGAAATACCTTTAAATAGTTTTCCTGATGGATGATGAAATTTAGTCCCTGTCCGGTCCTGGATTTCGGAGGCACCGCACATTCTGCAGCCTGTTGTTTTGCCCACGCAAAGAAATCCTCAACCAGCGGCTTTATCCTTGTCTGCCGCTGTGTAAGGCGATCCGTTGCCGGAAGTTCTTTCAGTTCGGTATCGATCCGGTAGAATTCTGCAATCTTTTGTAATGCCTGGTATGCTACGGAATTTTTTACTGACAGGGGATCCTTTTTATCCGCTGCCTTTACGGCATCTGCAAAGGCTCTTCTTGCATGTGCCCAACAGTTTGCATTTGTCACTCCCGGCAGTTTTTTGTCCAGCAGATGATACTGCTCCAGACTGTCCGTGACCAGAACTCCTTTGTAGTTCCGGTAAAACTCCAGCGGCTTTTCGTGATCCCTGCCTTTCTGGTATTCGTAGATCACCACAGGACGTTCCTTATAGAACTCCCCGGAACGGTGTACCCACATGTAGCATTTACTGTTCGGACGGTCACTGTCACCGATCACCTGTGTCGGTGTTTCGTCTGACTGCGTCACCGGCAGGGACAGCAGTTCCTGCTTCATACGATCCACAAACGGTGCGAAATATTTCTCAGCACACCGGATGATCCAGTTCGACATGGTCTGTCTGGAGATATTTACACCATTGCGTTGAAACTCCTGCTCGACTCTGTGCAGTGCAGAGGAGTTCACATATTTTACATTCAGAATGGATGCAAGCAGGGAAGGAGTAACGATGCTTCCACGCAGAAGATCCTTGGGGCGTTTTCCACGTAAGAATTCGTCCTGATGATCTCCACCGGTGCCTACATAGACTTCCACGGTGTGAACTTCCACCGTCCAGGATTCCTGCTCATGGCGCAGTCTTTTGTAGGTTTCATCCTTCATTCTGCGCCAGTTGCCTGCACCATAAAACGTATCCAGTTCTTCTGTGGATACCTGATAAGGAGGAAGTATCTCTTCCGGGAAATCTTTCAGATCCGTTTCCCGTTGTCCTTTTTTCTTATGGTTACGTCGGGATGGAAGTACTTCCTCCGCAGCAGGTTCCGGGACAGACAGATCGCAGCAGCTTTCTGTCTCATCAAAGAAGGACATCTGACCATCTATGGAATCCAGCGTTTCTGTGTGTTTTCCGAAACGATAGCTGTTCGCTATGCGTACCTGTTCGATCAGCCGCTCGATGTTCTCATTCAGGGTATCCAGCTGTCCCTGCATCATAAGAACGATGGTGATCAGTTCTTCCCTGCTGCAGTTATTCAGTTCTTCCAGTGTATGTCTGTCTGCCATTGTCCTGCTCCTTAAACTGTTTTCATTATACCAGAAAACACAAAGGATTGCGAACCGGCAACCCCGCAGGTTTCGTCATTCTGCCTATGCCTGTATGGCGGTGTGATGGTCATAGAGCCAGGGAAATATAAAGTTTTCAAGGTGCTGAAATTTTATCCGGATCCTCCTGTGGATACGTCACAGACCAGGAAACAGCGTTCAGAGAGGCTGTAACACCGGGAATGGATCTGACCTGATAACAGGCATAAAAAATCTATGTTTTGCACAAAGATCAGGTGGGCTTTTGCGGTGTTACTTCCCTGACTTTGGGGTTCAGGGGATTCAGCCCCATCATAAGATAACGGAACTGTTCCTCTGTAAGGTCTGCGGCTTCTTCGCTGGTTCTCGGCCAGGACAGGGAACCTGCCTCCAGCCGTTTGTAGAGCTGAAGAAAACCGTCTCCCATCCATAGAAGTCCCTTGATGCGGTCGGACCGTCTGCCACAGAACAGGAATAAAGTTCCTTTTTCAAAAGGATTCTGATGGTATCTGTCTCCAATGATCATGGACAGCCCATCGATCCCTTTGCGCAGATCCACATATCCACAGGCAATCACGACTCTGCGGATACCGGCAGCATCTTCAAGCATGAAGCACCTCCTGCAACAGCCTGCAAAGCAGGGACTCTGAAATATCGTTTGATAATTCCAGCGTCAGGCGGTCTGATCTGATCACTGCAACCGGAGTCATTGCTGCCGGGACGGTTGGCACCGGTGTTGTGTCCAGAGCAGTTTTTACCGGGATTTCTACAAAAGAGAGAGCAGACGAGTTGGTGACTTCCTGGAGTCCCTCCTGTTCACAGACTTCCCGGCGGATCTTTCGGAGCCAGTAATAGTAAGATTTTTCAGAAATGTCGTTTTCAGTAAGCCACTGCTTTGCCGTAGTGCCTGCCGGTCTGTCCTGACACTGTCGAATGATGTTTATCCAGTTCGACCTGCGGACAGTGTGAGTTAATTGATCCATACGCTTTAGCCTCCTCTAAAAAACTAATAGTTTTTTCGTGTTATTTAGAGTGTGGCATAAAAAAACTAATTAGCCAAGGCGCAGGATTTGACGTTTACACTCAAAAGGCGGTATTTCAGATATAAAACTGGTCAAAAAAGCGGTAATGTTAAAGAATGGTACAGAGTACCGAATGCCAGTAGTGGAAAATGCTGGCGAAAATATGTAGAGCGAATGTAGAATATATGGTAGAATTTCAAGCAGATGTGAGAGTCGGCTTTGGGAAGTGTATTCATTTTTTCAAAAGTTGGGAATCGGCTTGGATAATTATAAGGGAAAAGAGTCTCTGTCAAGAGTGGTAGTGGTTCAGTACCCAATTCATTATTGCAAGGCGATCCGAACACAAGAGTTTATTTAGGAATTATAGATGGAGAACCAGATTATGTTGGTATTGCTTATGACGTTGAAAGAAGGCAAAGTCAACATGGAGATAGATTTGACTATTTGCGAGAAATAACAACAGAACCGCTTACACGAAGGCAAGCAAGGGCAATAGAGCAGGCAATGATTAAAAATCATCCCGAATATAGTAACAAAATTAATAGCATAAGTACTAAACGAGATTGGTACAATGATGCCGTTACTTGGGGTAAAGCCTGGTTAAGAGAACATGGACCTTTAGAGTAATAGGGAGGTAAATATATTGGCATTTAATGATTTAATCGCAATGAAGAAATCTTCAAAAAAGCCACAAGAGGGTGATGTGTTTGTGCTGCAACCTGTGATAGGCAAATTCTATTTTGGAAAGGTTATACAAACAGATTTAAAGAGTTTAGATTCCTTTATTAATGGTATGACACTTATTTATATATATAACTACTGTTCCATAGAAAAGGAGATTCCTTTAGAGTTAGAAAAGGAAGAGCTTTTGATTGCACCTATAATAGTTAATAATCAACCATGGTTAAAGGGGTATTTTGAGACCATAGGTAATAAACAAGTATTAGAAAATGAGAAAACTATAGATTTTGCCTTTTGGGATACATTAAAAAAAGAATATGTCGATATTAATGGACATGTAATAAAAAGTAAACCTCAATATTCGAGTATTTATGGTTTGGGAAGTTATGGAGTTGTAGGTAAAGAGGTGAGAAAAGCAATCTTGGTAAAAGAATAGCTATTAAAAGGTAAGTATAAGAGCCGACTAAGCAATGATTAAAATGTAATAATTTTGTCACATTTCCCTTGACGCCCCATAAACATCCATGTTACAATGGCACTCACTAGGGGGTATAAGAGGGGATGAAAAGTTCTCGTAATACCTAAACAAAACACATAATGGGAGATGTTTCGTAGCTACTATGGGCTATGGAGCATCTCCTATTTTTCTGCCACATGGCAATCTCGATAAAATTGTCCAAAGATATAACAAATTTTTGAACAGCAGAAAAAGTTATGCCAAGCTAGATTTCACCCAACGGCTCTGCCGGTGGGGGTCTTCCGGCTTATGCCGCCTTTTGCGGCATAAGCCCTTTAACCTGCACTATTTTCGACCCTATTTATTTTGGCACTATCTTAAGAAATCAAATCTCTCACATTTCCCCAACAAGCCTTAAAAAGTTTATCATGGGTAACTACCTCGACTTCGCTCTTAAAATCGCACACAGGGGCAACACAGGCTCTCACAAGGGCAAGAGAACGTTGTTTTGTATGCTCGGATAGTAAATTTGTGCATCTTTACTGTTATTTCTCTGTTTTTGGTCTATGGCATAAAGCCGATTTTGCCCATTTTTAATGGATTTAAATAAAAATCTGCTCAAAAAGCAAAAAATTGACTTGCAACCTTTCTTTTTCAGAGTTAACATCACACACCACGAAGGAGATTTCTTCTGTTTCGTGTCCTGTGTTCTACAGGATGTATCCATCTCCATGAAAGTCAGCGGTGTTCCTTTGCGGAATATTTTGTGCCTGACCAGAAGTGGATAGGCTATACCACTCTTGCACACTTGGTTGCTGAAAAGATGCGTAATTCCGAGAAAGATGCTTAACAGTTGAGATTGCCACTATTTTGCTATTCGAGTGAGACATGCAGGAGTGGATAATAAAATATTCAGTGGGAGCTTGCTCACTAAGGAATATTTTATTATTTGCTCCTATAGGGCGAACGCCCTGCATGAATATTTTGTCTTGATACAGTTCATTTCTATAAATATCTGACTGACAAAATATGAATGCCATGTCTTACGCAAAGAATACTTGAGAGAATGGAGCAGATTTTTATGATTAAAGAAAATTTTATTTATGTGGGTATCGATTTACATAAAGAAACCCACACAGCAGTTATGATTGACTGCTACAATCAAAAGCTTGGAGAGATTACTTTTCCAAACAGACCAGCCGATTTTCCTAAGCTGGTAACAAAGGTTAAAAAATGTAATACTGATGCAAAAGAAGTAGTCTATGGTCTGGAGAATGCTTATGGTTACGGCAGAGCATTGGCAGTGTGGCTGATTGATAAGGGGTATTTTGTAAAGGATGTAAATACCGCTATCTCACATCGACAGGCAAAGCACCGGGGTGCCATGTATCGCAAAAGTGACAGTGATGATGCGGAAGCCATTGCACTTGCAACATTAAACATGCTTGATAAGCTTCCGGATGCTTGTCCGAACGATGCGTACTGGTCACTCGGTCAGTTGGTGCACCGCAGGGACAATATCATGAAGCAAAGGACGAGATTAGTCAACCAATTGCATGAGCAGTTGTGTATTGCCTATCCGTCATACAAGCAGTTTTTCAATGACATCAGTAGACCCACAGCACTGTATTTCTGGGAGCATTACCCATCCAGAAAGTATTTGAAGGGTAAGTCTGTGGAAGATTTGAGAGCAGAACTTGTTCCTGTCAGTCATAACAAATGCTCCACTAAAACCTGTGAGAAAATCTTGGATGCAGTAGCCAGTGATAAGGTTAAAAACAATGCTTATCAAGATGCCAGAGATATGGTGACACTTAGTATTGTCAGTGATTTACAGCATTATGACAGCCAATTGGCAGAAGTAGACAAGATGCTGGAACAGATGTATAAGATGCTGGGCTGCACACTTACAACCATTCCTGGTGTAAATGTTATCACAGCAGTGAAGATTCTTGCTGAAATCGGTGATATCAAACGCTTTAGTAATGCCAATAAACTGGCACAGTTTGCCGGAATTGCACCGCTTCATTTATCATCCAGCGGAAAGGGTAAGGATGTAGCTACCAAGCAGGGGAACAGACGATTGCAGGCTACGATTTACTTCCTTGCAATTCAAATGGTGCAGGTATCCTCAAAGGGTACACCACGAAATCCGGTAGTACGAGCATACTATGAGAAGCGTAAGGCAGAGGGAAAAACAAGTCAGCAAGCACTGATTTGTATATCCAGACGATTAATCAGTATCATTTATGGAATGTTAAAATACGGTACGGAGTATCGCATGCCGGTTGTGGAAAATGCTGGCGAAAATAGGTAGTGAAAATGGCAAATATATGGTAGAATTTCAAGCAGATGCAAGAGTCGGCTTTGGGAAGTGTATTCATTTTTCGGGGTAGGAGCATCGGCTTGGATAATTATAAGAGTAAAGAGTCTTTGTCAAGAGTGGTACAGATTCTTGGAATATGGTTGAAGGTGGGGGAACTATTAATGGAAGAGAATATTCTCAACATGCAATGGAAAGAATGGCACCTGACACTCCACAAGTTAGGGCTGAGTTAAGTAGAAGAGCAGAAAAATCAGCAACACAAAGAGGTCTTAAGGTGGGAACTCAAGAATACTACGAATATTGCAAAAAATATGTTGACCCAAGAAATATTCCCCCAAGTGTTATTGAAGATGCTATTTCATCTACTAAAGGAATTCCTGGAAATAGACCTGATACATTTATTCATGAAACAGCAGATGTTAAAATTGTTATTAACTCTGCAGGCAAAGTTATTACAGTCATACCAAAATGATAGGAGAATTAGAAAATGTATATAAAATATGATGAATCTGAGCTTTTTGAATTTTTTGAATGTGAGCCAGTACCTGTTGGAGATGATGATGCGGGAGACTTGATTTTTACGTATAGTGATAATGAATTTAAATTGATTTTATTTTTATCAACATATGAAATGTATGTGAATATATCTATTACGTACAAAGACAATATAGTCTATAGTCAAAAGTATAGTAATGTATTGGAGATTAATCAGATAGAGCGGCAAAATATTAAAATTGTACTGAAGGATGGAAATACCCTTATACTAAAGAAGAATCCTCAAATTGGGGTAATCGCTGAATAAAGAACGATTTTAAGAGCATATTCAGTAAACTATAATTGCTATTGTATCTAAGGTGTCTAATATTATTGATGATTTAAGAAGCATCTAAAAAGACTAATTAAATGATTAACCCCAAAATAAATTTACAATATTTTGGGGTTATGATTTAGTATTAAAAGCGGTAATTTCGATTTAAATATTGCTTCAGAAGGCGGTAAATCACATACAGATTTTGCCATAAAGGCGGTATCGGATTCTTTTGATTTACATAAAGAGAAAGATAAGTAAAGGACAGACACCTAAGGATAGATTAGAATGGAAGCAGGCGAGTGAATATTGGACTAAAGAATCACCTGTTGCAAGAGGAAATAATTTCAATAAAACAGTGCGAGAAGCAGATATTTATGATTATCATGAAATATTTCTAGAAAATGGAAAAAGATTAGATTCATATGACCCAGATGCTGGAGAGATAATTTCTAGAAAAGCAACAGATTTGGATAAGATTAGTGAAGAAACATATAGGAGATATTTGTCAGAGTTTTCATCAAAATATTCCGAAGGAACAAAAATAAGATCTAATGCATATCTAGAACTTGATGGACAAGAACTGAGAGGACAGTATATATTAGAGATACCAGCAAGTAATGCTAATTTAAGTAATATTGATTATTATGAAAAAATTGCATCTGAATATGATGTGATTTTAAGGTTTACGGAGGAAGTACAATGATAGAATTAAATTCTAAAATCAAAGAAGCGTTAATTGAAATAGATTTTATTAAGAGATATGAAGAGGTGTCAAATAAATTTAATGCCGAAAGAACACCTTCAAAAAGTCGATTAGTATATATTGATGGTGAAGAAGTTATGGAGATAATTCAAGATTTGGGATATTCTCCGCTATTTGATAGTAAAGAAAAATTTTATAAGATTAGGGAAGAGCAAGTTGAAAGGTTTACATTGGGAGTTCATATTATTCTACAAGGTGGAATGGTTGATTTAGTTTGGGTAGTCAGAGAGAATGGTGAACTGCTTCTTGGGGCACCTTGGGGTACCTATTCAAGAAGACTGATTGATAGCAGTTACAGAATAAAAAAACCGATTTTTGGAACATATGAGGATTTGGAACAAATTTTAAAAATTACTTTTAAAATGTATGAAGACTTTAAAAACGTATTATCTGGTTACCTGAATCAGTGAACCTTGTTTCAAAATGAAAAGGCACACAGGAAATGTTTGCCATATTTGTTATCGTACACTAAATTTTGAAAATGCTGCATAATTTTGCGTTCAAAAAACAGACTGCATCATTTGTGTGCAGCTGCCATTGCCATATTCAGCTACCTGTTGTCAGGTGATGAATGCAAAGCTGTCATAAAGACGCTTTAAAGTAAATCTCCAGCGATTCCTGCCCTATGATTCGAAGGATATTATATGCGATCATTGTCAGCTCCAGCACCAGTTTGTTGCTCTCAAACTTTCCCAACGGGAGTCTTTCAACATCCCCACAGATGTGACAGGAAATGATACAGCAGGAATGGTTGCCGGTATGGTTGCAAGTGGAGTAACTGCAAAGGGGCTGAATGGAATTGAAGCAGAGGCGAACAAGCTGGCGAAACCGAAGCTTGGAGATGTGGGAGATGGTGGTGACGCAGTATTAAATGATGCGGATGGTCCGGTTGTGAAGGAAGGTAGCATAGAGCAGTTAAGTGAAATAGAATATAAAGAGTTAACAGGATATGAATATTTAGATACGCAGTTAGGCAACTTAAAGGATAAAGTTAAATTAAATCAGTATCAATCAGCAGAAAGTGTTAATGATTGGTGGGCAAATAATGGGTATGACAGACCACCATATACGCCGAAAACGGTGGTACAAGATATAACATTAGATTGTGATACGATTTTTGTGAGAGTGTATGATGGTAATATATCTGGATTAAGAGGTGGCTGGGTAATGTGCGCAGAAGACATTAAAGGATTAACCCCAGAACAAATACAACAAAAATTTGCATTACCATCAACACCCAAATATATAGGAGAGGTAAAATTGAAAGCAGGAAGTAATATTAGAATGGGAGAGGTAAACCCTAACTATGGATTTAATGGTGGCGGAATTCAATTTGATTTAAAAGGTCAATACATTGGAGAATTTAAAGAAATAGGAAGTTTAGTAGATTGGAGTATGGGAAAGTGAAAAATATAAGTTTTGATAAAAATATACTTTATATAGGTGATAAAAATATTGTTTTTGAAGATGAAATATTTCAAGTGAAAATTGAGGATGACAAAATATATGTTTTATTAGATATTAAACCGAAAGAAAAATTAACCTATGATGATTGTAATAATGTTTTTTGTTATTCTGGGAAAGGACGAAAAATATGGCAGATAGGAGTGAGACCGAAAGGAAATCCAACCGTATATACAATGATAAATTTTGATGATAAATATCTTTATGCGAATGACTTTATGGGAAGAAGATATTATATTGATAAAAATACAGGAGAAATACAAGGGATGATGATTGCAAAATAAAATTGATGAATAAGCAATGCCTGCTGATTAAGAATATATCTGTAATTTCTAACTTTTATGTTTGCATCGTTCATACCATAATCAGAACAAATGCAGAGGCGTACAAAGTATTCGTCTCTGAATCCAGAGCAGAAGATAAAGGATGACCCAAAATGCCTTTGCATTTGCGGCATCCGCAATGATTCCAATCGGACAGGCATCCAC
>ERZ857969.3851-NODE-3851-length-14144-cov-10.599049_pt1 | contig 14144 bp, 8 predicted proteins | sample MGYA00519864_ERZ857969 | MGnify/ENA primary metagenome ERZ857969 (study PRJEB31778, sample SAMEA3449382) | human gut metagenome | biome: human gut; feature: human-associated habitat; material: faeces | place: United Kingdom | collected 2010/2012 ... | reverse complement strand
CCCAACAAGCAGAAAATCGCTTTCGTGTCACGAAAGCCCTGCTTGCAGAAGAGTGGATTCTAAAAAAATCGTTCAAAATTTGGAAGAACTTTCGATTGATTTTGTTCGTTTCTTGGAGTAGAATATAAATGAGAAATTATAACTTGCTGCGAGTGACTTTAGACATCGAAAAAGAGGTTCCGTATGGATTTCATGACGATTAAGCAGGCTTCTGAAAAATGGGGCATCTGCACAAGGAGAGTACAGACATTATGCACAGAAGGGCGAATTGATGGTGCCGAGCGTTTAGGCCATCAGTGGGTCATTCCTATTAACGCCGAAAAGCCGAAGGATGCCAGAATCAAAAGCGGCAGATACATTAAAATAAAATCCGGAAATGGAGAGAACGAAGATGGAAAGAAAACCGTATAGTGCTGGAGCCGTAAAATTTTCGTTCTGGTTCATGGAATTTCGGAAAACCGTGCAGCTTTTGAGCGAGGGTAAGAGCTTTGCAGATATTAAAAAGTTGAATGAAGAGACAAACATCTATGGCGCACCGACAAAACTACGAGCGCAGCAGATTTATTCTACCGTAACAGCCCGTATCAAGACATTAGATGAAAGCTTTTACCCAATCTTTTTGAGCAGTGATCTTGCTACACAAAAATTATTTGTGCTGACTGCGGCTCTTTTGCATGACACGCTGTTCTTTGATTTTGTGTATGAAGTAGTGCGGGAAAAAATGATTCTTGGTTCCGATGAGCTGACGGATGCAGATATCCGGATATTTTTCAAAAATAAGCAGGAACAGAGTGAGAAAGTGGCTTCTCTTCAAGACTATACGCTGCGCCGTCTCGGTTCCTGCTATAAGACACAGCTTTATGAAGCAGGACTTTTAGAAAGCAACCGGGCAAACAGCACAAGAAAAATACTGAAGCCAATTCTTGATATTGCATTTGAGCATTGGCTTTATGACCATGACCTTGGCATCATGGTAAAAACACTGACGGGGGTAAGATGAAATGGATTTAAGCCAAAGACTGGACGAGATGGAGCTTGCAATCCATAAGCCGTCTTTCCGAAAAGGAACAGGCCGCGCAAATGAGGTCAACTATTGGGTGTTTGATTATCCACCGGAAAAGGAACTGGAAGTTCGGGAGCGCGTAGAGTATCTGAAAAATAAGAACGACCGGGGCGATGATGATTTTGAGCTTGTGGTCTTTGACCTGTATGATATCATCATTGACTTTTTGGAAAAGAAAAACTTCATGGAAAAGTGCTATGACTTTGAAAAAAAGCGCGGAATCGAGCGTATTGTCAAGGCAGTGACCAACTCCATGAAGGTGAATGACGATGACAGCCTGATCGTGCAATATATCAAAGAACATACGCCGGAGAATGCAGTCGTGTTCCTAACCGGTATCGGCAAGTGCTATCCGATTTTGCGCTCCCACAAGGTGCTTAACAACTTGCATCAGGCATTTGTGCGCTGCCCGGTCGTGATGTTCTTTCCGGGAACCTATAATGAACAGGAGCTGATTCTGTTCAATGAGATTAAAGACGATAACTATTACCGGGCATTCCGACTGGTAAAGTAATGGATGGAGGAAACAGTTATGCAGATCAAGGACATGTTCCGAAAGAAAATTGACCGTGAGATACAGGGCGTTATCATTGTCGGTCAGGGTGAAGAAACAAATGTGGCGCAGGAGCTGGAAGAGTATGTTGTGACCCGTGAGCTTCAGCGTCATTTTGCGGATTTCTTTGCAGCATATAAAAAAGGTATTCAGGGAACTACACCGAAAATGGGTGTCTGGATTTCCGGCTTCTTTGGAAGTGGTAAATCTCATTTCCTGAAAATTCTGTCCTATCTGCTTCAGAATAAACAGGTCGGAGACAAACATGCCATCGACTACTTTATCGAAGATCAGGAGATTACCAATCAGATGGTGCTGGCAGATATGCAGCTGGCAGCAAACACCCCATCGGACGTAATTCTTTTCAACATTGATTCCAAAAGCGATTCTAATGGCAAGGAAAATAAAGATGCCATTGTGAACGTATTCCTGAAGGTTTTCAATGAGATGCAGGGCTTCTGCGGTTCCATGCCGCACCTTGCTGACCTGGAGCGCAGGCTTTCCGAGGAAGGTCGTTTTGAAGAGTTTAAGGAAAAGTTTGAAGAAGAGTATGGCGATCCGTGGGAAAGCTCTCGTCAGGACTTCGATTTCATTCAGGATTCCGTTGTCGATGTTCTTTCTGACATGGATTTCATGAGCGAATCAGCTGCCCGTAACTGGTGCGAGAAAGCAACCGAGAGCTACCAGATCAGCATTGAGGATTTTGCCAAGCGTGTGAAGTCCTATATTGATAAAAAAGGTAACAACCACCATGTGGTTTTCCTTGTGGATGAGATCGGTCAGTACATTGGCGATGATTCCAAGCTGATGCTGAACCTTCAGACAGTGACGGAAGAACTGGGCAAGGAGTGTATGGGTAAGGCTTGGGTAATCGTAACGAGCCAGCAGGATATCGACTCCATTACCAAGGTGAAGGGTAACGACTTCTCCAAGATTCAGGGACGTTTCGATACACGCCTTTCTCTGTCCTCTGCCAATGTGGACGCTGTTATCAAAAAGCGTATTCTGGATAAGACAGAGACCGCAGCACAGAGCCTGCGTCTGCTCTATGACCAGAAAGCAACCATCATCAAAAATCTGATTGTCTTCAACGACGGCGTGGAGAAAAAACTGTACGCCAACGCAGAAGACTTTGCAGAGGTTTATCCTTTTGTTCCGTACCAGTTTAATTTGCTTGCCAGCGTGCTGACCAGCATCCGTACCCACGGTGCATCCGGCAAGCACCTGTCCGAAGGTGAACGTTCCATGCTGGCTCTGTTCAAAGAGTCTGCCATGCAGCTGATGGACGATGAGATGGGGGCAATCGTGCCGTTCTATCGGTTCTATGATGCATTGGAGAACTTCCTCGACCACAGCCACAGCAGCGTGATCATCCGCGCTTATGATAACAGCTACATCAACCCGGAAAAGAAGGAAAAAGATGTCTTTGCCATCAATGTGCTGAAGACCCTTTTCCTGATTAAATATGTTCTGGAGATCGAAGCCAACGTGGACAACATCGTGAGCCTGATGATTACCAGCATTGACGATGATCGCATCTCTCTGAAGGCACAGGTGGAGGATGCACTGAAAGTGCTGATGCGCCAGATGCTGATCCAGAAGAATGGCTCCATCTATGTATTCCTGACTGATGAGGAACAGGAAATCAACAACGAAATCGAAAAAGAAAATGTGGAGATGCCGGAGGTCATCACGAAGATCGCGGAGATGATCTATGAGGACATTTTCTCCAGTAAAAAGTATCAGTACCCAAGCTTCAGTGGACGATATGCGTTCTCCTTCAATCAGGCAGTGGATGACCGCCCTTATAAGGCTAACCAGAATTACGATATCGGCCTCCGTGTGCTGACCCCGTGGTATGAGGGCGGCACCGATGATGGTACGTTGCGCCTGCTCTCTGGCCAGGGCAAGGAAGTCCTTGTGGTTCTGCCGAACGATGATGCGTTCCTGACGGAAATGCGGGCATACTTGAAAATTGAGCGGTTCCTGCGCAAGAATACTTCTGTGCAGCTTGCCAAGTATGAGACCATTAAGGAAGCAAAGCGCGTGGAGATGCGGGAACGCAACGGTAACGCCAAGCTTTATCTGACGGAAGCTCTGAAAGAGGCTACCATCTATGTCAATGGCGATGTGCTGCACACCTCCGGCAAGGAAGTAACCAGTCGTATCAACGAGGCTATCGGTAGACTGGTGCAGACGGTTTACCACAAACTGTCCTACATTGACGCAGCGATGGTCGAAGCAGATATCCGGAAGATGTTCAAGACCAGCAACCAGCTGTCGCTGGCACTGGGAGATACCGGTGAATCCAATGTTCACGCACTGGATGATGTGCTGCAATTTGTGGCAGGCAATTCCCGGATGCACATGAAAACTTCTATGAAAACCATCAAGGATCGCTTTATGAAAGCACCCTATGGTTTTGTGGAAGATGACATCCATTGGCTGGTGGCACGTCTCTTCAAGCGTGGAGACCTGTCCTTTACGGTCAACGGTGAGAGCGTCAATCTGAACAACCGCTCCGAAGAAGAAATTATCGGCTATATCACGAAGAAGCAGTTCGTGGATAAGCTGCTGACGGAAGTGCGCGTGCGTGTACCGGAAAACCAGAAAAAGGCCGTCCGCACCGTGATGAAAGAGCTGTTCAAGGTGGCACCGCCTGCCGATGACGAAGATACCATCATGAAGAACTTCCAGCATTACTGCGAGAATCGAATCACTGAGATTGAGCGGCTGGAACCGAAATATGAGAATTACGCCTATCCAGGAAAGGAACTTCTGGAAAAGGGCAAGAAGCGTCTTTCCGCACTGGTGCAGATTCAGGCACCGCTTGAATTCTTTAAGACCGTATTTGACGAGCAGGACGATCTGATGGATTTTGGCGAGGACTATGAGCCTATCCGTGATTTCTTTGGCAGTGAGCAGCTGACCATCTTCACCCGTGCGCTGGATATGCTGAATATCTACGAGGACAGCAAGACCTACATCGTGGATGCAGAACTGGAAGACGTGGTGGCTAAGATGCGCACCATTGTCCGGATGCCGAAGCCCTACAAGGAGATTCCGAAACTGCCGGAGCTGCGCGAGAAGTTTATGAACTGCTATATGCGCATTCTGGAAGAGCAGGCAGAGCCGGTCAAGGATTCCATAGGTCAGGATCGGAACCGTGTCTTTGAGGTGTTGAACACCAAGTCCTATAAGGATGCGAAGTTCAACCGTTATCTGGAACTGTTTAAGGAGATCATGGACGGTGCGGAGCACTGCAACAATGTCTCCACTCTGCGAAGCTTCGCAGATAAGGCGGAGGCACTGAAGCTGCGCCTGCTCAACGAGATGAACGCAGAGGACATTCGCCTTGCGAAGGAGGCAGCGGCAAAGGCCGAGGCAGAGCGTAAGCGTCAGGAAGAAGAGGCGGAAAAGCGCGGCGAGACCGTGAAACCGGCAGAAAAGGTGGCAGAACCGCAGCCGGTATATAAGGTGCGCACCACGAAGAATGTTTCCATCAAGACGGTTGCCAAGACTGCATCGTGGCGGCTGGAGAACAAGGATGATGTTGATAAATACCTTGCTGTATTGCGCGAAAACCTGCTGAAAGAGATGGACGAAGATACCATCGTCAACATTGAACTATAAATGACAGGAGGATTGGCTCCATGAACAAGACAGCCATAAAGAATTTTGCGATCTGGGCGCGGAATAAGCTGATTGCAGATGTTAGCTATGATGCCCGCCTGATCGGTATTACGGAGGACGGCATTGCCAAGCCGTTGCCGCAGAGCTTCGGCGGCACGCAGTTCTTTGATATCGGCACCGCAGAACCGTATTCGATTTCTGGCGAGGCCGTGCGCCAGCGTGACAAGCTGATAGAGGTCATCCAGCAGAAGGAAAAGGATACCGACTACAAAACCGCATATCAGTATGTGATCGAGGAGGTTGCCTATACATGGTTCAACCGCCTGATCGCCATCCGTTTCATGGAGGTCAATGACTATCTGCCTTCCCATATCCGGGTGCTTTCTTCCGAGAGCGGAAAGCTGGAGCCGGATCTGGTCACAACACCGTTTGACGCAGAGCTGCCCTTTACTGCGGAGGAAGAGGCTCAGATTTTCCAGTTGAAGCAGGATAATAAGCTGGACGAAGTGTTCCGCATCCTGTTCCTGAAACAGTGCAATGCCCTGAACGAGATTCTGCCTGCTCTGTTTGAAAAGACAAAGAACTACACCGAGCTGCTGCTCAGCCTGTCCGTTATTGACCAGGATGGCGTGGTCTATCATCTGATTCACGATATCCCGGAGGATGACTTCAATATCGAGCGCGGTGGTCAGGTGGAGATTATCGGCTGGCTGTACCAGTATTACAATACCGAGCCGAAGGCCGCTGCATTTGCCAAGAACGGTAAGATCACCAAAGAGGAAATCCCTGCTGTAACCCAGCTGTTCACCCCGGACTGGATCGTCCGCTACATGGTGGAGAATAGCCTGGGCCGTCTGTGGGTGGAGGGACACCCGGACTGTGGCCTGAAAGAAAACTGGAAATACTATCTGGAAGAGGCACAGCAGGAACCGGAAGTGAAGGTGAAGCTGGCGGAAATTCGTAAAGAGTACGCCGCACTGAATCCGGAAGACATCAAGCTTATCGACCCCTGCATGGGTTCCGGTCATATCCTGGTATATGCCTTTGATGTGCTGATGCAGATTTACGAGAGTGCCGGTTATAGCCAGCGTGATGCTGCGAAGAGCATTCTGGAATATAACATCTACGGTCTGGACATTGATGACCGTGCCTATCAGCTGGCGTACTTTGCCGTGATGATGAAAGCACGGCAGTACAATCGCCGTATCTTAAATGGTGAAAACAGCTGCCATGTCTATGCTATTCAGGAGAGCAACAGCATTAACCGTGCGCACCTGAAGTATTTCGGCGCAGGGATGGATGATATTGAGAAGAACGCCGCCAAGATGCAGCTGGAAGGCCTGCTGGACACCCTGACCGATGCCAAGGAGTATGGCTCTATCCTGAATGTGGAGAGCTACAACTGGGATTTGCTGCGCCGATTTGTGGCAGCGGAGGACACTGACGGTCAGATCAGCATGGACAGCGTGGGTGTGGAAGATACCGCCGAGCAGTTGAATCGGCTCATTGATATTGGCGAGACAATGGCACGGAAGTATTGGGTGACCTGCACGAATCCGCCCTATGCCGGAACCAGTAACCTGAGCGCAAAGGTCAATAATTTTGTCAAAAAGAATTACCCCGACAGCAAGGCTGACCTGTTTGCTGTGTTTATTGAGCGTTGTCGTCAAATGACTGTAAATGACGGTTTTCAGGCAATGATTACACAGCACACTTGGATGTTCCTGTCCAGCTTTGAAAAGCTGCGTGAAAAGATGATGCTGACAGAAATCGTCAACATGGCGCATCTGGGAGCAAGAGCCTTTGAGGAAATTGGCGGTGAAGTTGTTCAGACCACTTCCTTTGTGCGTTGTGCAAACCATGTGGAGGGTTATAAGGGTACTTACTGCCGTCTGGTTGAGCCGACTTCTCAGCAAGGGAAGGAAGATATGTTCCTTGCAGGGGAAAATCGCTATACTGCAAATCAGGATGACTTTGCAAAAATACCGGGAAGTCCAGTGGCGTATTGGGTAAGCAGTGCCATGCGAAGTCTTTTTGAAGAAGCTCAAACAATTAATCAACATGGAAAATCGCTTCAAGGTACGGTTACTGGAGATAATGACAGATTTATGCGGCTGTGGTTTGAAGTTGACGACTGTAAATTCAGCATTTTATCGGTAAAAGACAAAACTGCAAAATGGTTTCCTTATTGTAAGGGTGGCGAATTTCGGCGTTGGTATGGCAACATGTCCCATGTGATAAATTGGGAAGACGATGGATTCGATATAAGGCATTTCTGTGATGCCAGTGGAAAACTAAGATCGAGACCGCAAAATACAAACTATTTTTTTCGAGAAGGAATTACCTGGTCGAGCTTAACGGGAGGCCTTTTTGGTGGAAGATATCTTGATGAAAAAAATACGTTTAGTGATATTGGACCGCTCATCGTTTTAAATGATGTGTCTGAAATGCCTGTCGTTTTAGCGTATGTTAATTCTAAGGTGTTTCAGGAGATTCTAGATATTTGCTGTACAGGTCTTCATTATCAAAATGGAGTGATTGGAAAACTTCCTTGTATTGACAGCTCAAAAGCTCCAAATCAAGTGATAGGAATGACAGAGAATTGCATTCAGATTTCTCGGGCAGATTGGGACTCCTTTGAAACCTCTTGGGACTTTAAGAAGCACCCATTGCTCCGCAACGTTTCCACGATTTCCGAAGCCTTTACCCAGTGGCAGGCAGAATGCGAAGAACGTTTTAACCAGCTGAAAGCAAACGAAGAAGAACTGAACCGCATTTTTATTGACATTTACGGCTTGCAGGACGAACTGACCCCGGAAGTGGAAGATAAAGATGTGACTGTGCGCAAGGCTGACTTGCAACGGGACATTAAGAGCCTGCTCAGCTATGCGGTGGGCTGTATGTTTGGCCGCTACTCGCTGGATAAACCCGGTCTTATTTTTGCAGGTGGAAACTTTGATTCTGTCTATTGGAAATACAAGGGACAGGCTGCACTGGATGAAAATGATAGCCCAATTGAGGGTGGGTATGCTGGTATTTCGCTGGCAGAGTACCATTATCCAAAGTTCCACGATACCGACGATTGGGAAACGGCAACATGGCTTTCCTATGAGCCAGATGTAGACAATGTCATTCCTATCACCGATGAAGAATATCTGGACGATGATATCGTTTCGCGCCTGTGTGCATGGCTGAAAGCGGTGTATGGTGCAGATACGCTGGAAGAAAACCTGGATTACATCGCAAAAGCCCTTGGCAATAAGGGCAGCACCAGCCGGGAGATCATCCGCAACTACTTCCTGAACGATTTCTTCAAGGATCACTGTCAGACTTACTCTGTCACCGGTTCCGGCAAGCGTCCGATCTACTGGTTGTTTGACAGCGGCAAGCAGAACGGCTTCAAGGCACTGGTTTATCTGCACCGCTACACGCCGGATACCATCGGCAACCTGCGTATCGACTACCTGCACAAGATGCAGCGCGTATATGAATCCGAGATCAACCGGATGCAGGATATGATGGATCACAGCGGGAATGCCCGCGAGGTGGCAGCAGCCTCCAAGCGTAAGGATAAACTTGCCAAGCAGCTGAAGGAATGCCGGGAATATGATGAGAAGATCAGCCATCTGGCACTTTCCCGTATCGAGCTTGACCTCGATGACGGCATAAAGGTCAACTACCGTAAGCTTCAAACTGCCCAGGATGGTAAGTTCTATGAGGTTCTGGCGGACAGTAAGAATATCATGGTGAAAGAGAAGAAATAAGAAAAATGACCGGAGGGAGTGGGAAAATGCAAAATCACTGGACAAAGGATGATGTCGCGGCGGCATGGCAGCGTTTTGAACGTACATATGCCCATGATCCGGTGGCATACCGCTTCCTCTGCGGTCATTGTATTCAAGATGAAACCGATGAAGATGCGTTGGATTACAATATCATTGGTGTCTGGCTTGTCTGTCATAGAAAATATCGTGACTGGTCAACCGAGAAATCCTATGATCTGGCATGGATACTGGAATTTATGCAGGCGTATCACATGACGATTCCACGGTACATCAAAAGAACAAAGTTCTACCGGAAAAAGATGAAGCTATTGCTGAGTTCTCTTGTAAGAGATAAAGACCAATCACAGGAAAAAAGGACAATGATATGGCAGAATTGAACCTGAAACAAATTATAGACCGCCTGAATGCGGAATTTACCGGAGAGACCCGGAAACTGGTTTTCTGGTACGATGATAAGGCAGAATTTGCCGAGGATATGGAGACGGTGGAGCTTCAGAATGCGAAGATCTACCATCTCCAGCCGGATAACCAGTTCTATACAAAGTATTTTCTGGAGCGTGTGGATAAGACCACGAATTATCTGATCTATGCACCGTTTCCGAAGCCGGATGTAAGGGACAACCATCTGGAAGACACAATGCTGTATTCCAGACGGTTCTTTGCTGACCGAGCCTCCTTGCTGTCGGTTGACCTGGGTATTGAGGAAAAGTACAAGCCGGTTATTGAGAAGCACATCAAGTTTTTCGCCAATAAAGAGCGTACTCAGCGGTTCTATGATTTGGAAATCGAAAACTTCAATGAAGAAAATATCCTTGTCGGTCTGCTAAGTGCAGTCTGCAAGGCGCGTACCTGCTCTTTTGAGGAAGTCGTGCGCATCGTGTTGACAGATGGCGAGCTGGTGGACAATGCTTTCTTGCAGGAGTTTGAAAAATACGACCTGCTGTCTGCATTCTGGCAGCTCTGTGAGCAGCATTTCGGATACACCGATACAAAACCGAGTTTGGAACGGCTGCTGGTGACGCTGTTCGTTACCTATACTGGGCGATATGTGCAGGCAGAGCTTCCGGCAGCATGGAAGAGCTTTGTCTCCTACAAGTCCGGCAATATCATCGCATTCCTCGATAGCCTGATGAACAGCGTCCTGTACCGGGATAAATACGACGCTTTGTCGGCACATGTTGCCAAAGGGCTGAATGTTTTTTCGGCATTTGCAGGAATGCGAGTGGACGATTTGGTGGAGTGCGACACTTTCCTTGCCGTGGATCAGGTGCTGGTAAAGTGGCTCGTTGGCAGACTTGTTTCGGAAGATATCGGCGCAATCGTAAACGGATTTACCATTCCGGAACTCTGTGAAAAGCGGGCTAAAATGCACTTTGGCAGAAAGACCGGGAAAACCTATCAGATGCTTTCCAGTGCATACAGCATGGTGAAGGAAGCGGATTACCATGCCGCAGATGGCTTAATGCCAATCATCGACCGATATCTTGCTGCGGATTACAATATGGATCAGCAGTATCGGAAATTCTACTATTATTACGACCAGCTGGAGAGCACGGAAAGCTTTGAGCCGCTTCGGGAGCTGGTGGAAAATATCTACACGAACGAATATCTGGCTTGTCTGCTCCCAGCATGGAATGCTGGAATCCAGCAGGATGCCGCATTTTCGGCAATTCCGTTGCAGCGGGAGTTTTACAATGCCAATCTGCGATATACCAAAGAACGCACCGTGGTCATCATTTCGGATGCCATGCGTTACGAGGTCGGACAGGAGCTGTTTGCCAGAATGCAGGATGACCCGAAATGCACGGCGAAACTTTCTGTACAGTTGAGTGTTCTTCCGTCTTATACGAGGCTCGGTATGGCAGCACTTTTGCCGCATAAGACACTGGAAATGACGGATGATTTTCAGGTACTGGCAGATGGTATCCTTTGCGATAATCTGGCAGGTCGGCAGCAGGTGCTGCAAAGCTATAACCCGGATAGTGTCTGTGTACAGTTCGATGATATCAAAAATTTGAAAGTGGCAGAGCTGCGAGATGTGCTGACAAAACGTCAGATTATCTATGTATATCATAATCAGATCGACGCGCGCGGAGACAAGGCAAATACCGAGGATGAGGTATTCAATGCATGTGAGGAAGCCGTTCAGGAAATTGTGGATCTGATTCATAGAATCTCCGTCAGCGGCAACACCTATCATTTTATCGTCACTGCCGATCATGGCTTTATTTACAAGCGTGATAAGTTGACAGAAAGTGACAAGATTTCTGGGAAAAGCGTGGAAAAAGCATTTGTCAATCGCAGATTTATTGTGTCTAAGGCGGCACTGGAAGATGACGGCATCGACCATATGAGCATGGGACGCGTTCTGGGGAATGAGGACAGCAAGGTGGTGTCCTATCCAGTCAGCAGCAATGTCTTTAAGGTGGCCGGAGGCGGTGCTAACTATGTGCATGGCGGTTCCTCACCGCAGGAAATGCTGGTGCCGGTGCTGGAGTTTAAGATGGAGCGCGGTCACATGGAAACAAAGAATGCAGAGATTGCTCTGGTCAGCATCGTCCATAAGATTACGAACCTGATCACGTCCATGGACTTTATTCAGTCGGATGCCGTTAGCGATACTGTAAAAGCTGCAAAATACCGCATTTTCTTCCTCTCGGAAGACAATGAGAAAATCTCGAACGAAAACAGTTATGTGGCGGACAGTCGTGAGGAAAATGCGCAGAAGCGTATCTTCCGGATGCGGTTCACATTCAAGAATAAGAAATACGACAAGGACAAGCAATATTACCTTGTGGTTTACGACGAAGAAAGCGGTCTGGAGCAGTGGAGGCAGCCTGTCATTATGGACATTGCCTTTGCAGATGACTTTGGATTCGGATTCTGATATAGAGGAGGCAGGAATTCCGTATGGAAATGATGGATATGGCGGCAGATGATAATCGTGAAGAACTGCGCCGGAAGCTGCGCAGCAACTTTGACGGTCGGATCGTCCGCAAAGACCTGACAAAGAAAATAAAAGAAGGAGCGAATGTTCCGGTCTATGTACTGGAGTTCCTGCTGGGTCAGTATTGTAGTTCAGACGATGAGACAATCATTGAGCAGGGCGTTCAGAATGTAAAACGCATTCTGGCAGATAATTTTGTCCGCCCGGATGAGGCTCAGAAAATTCTCTCCCAACTGCGCAAGAACGGGAGCCATACCATTATTGATATGGTGACAGTACATCTCGACATCAAAAAGGATTGCTTTTTTGCAGAGTTCTCTAACCTTGGTCTTACCAATGTGCCGATTACGGATGATTATCCGGAAAAATATGACCGGCTGCTTTGCGGCGGTATCTGGTGCATCGTGCAGCTGGAATATGAGTCTGAGGGAGACAGCAGCTTTGGAATCACGGATATAGATGGACAGCCGATTTCCTCTAAACAGAAAAAGCAGAAGGACATCTCTCCCATCAGCATCCATAAGCTGACTCCGATTCAGATGCCCCATATCGACATTGAAGAAGTTCGAGAGGGACGCAAGGCATTCACACAGGAAGAGTGGATGGATGTTATGCTGCGTTCCTGCGGATATGAGCCGGAACAGCTGAACAATCGGGAAAAGTGGCTGCTGCTTGCGCGTATGTTACCGCTGGTGGAGAACAACTTCAATCTCTGTGAGTTGGGGCCGCGTAGCACAGGCAAGTCCCATATCTATAAAGAAATCAGCCCGAACAGTATCCTGGTATCCGGTGGTCAGACGACCGTTGCAAATCTGTTTTACAATATGGGGCGCAAAACCGTAGGTTTGGTAGGCTTATGGGACTGCGTTGCCTTTGATGAGGTTGCCGGAATCAAGTTTAAGGACAAAGACGGCATTCAGATTATGAAAGACTATATGGCTTCCGGCTCCTTTGCCCGTGGCAAAGAGGAAAAGGCAGCATCGGCATCTATGGTCTTTGTAGGAAACATCAATCAGAGCGTGGATGTGTTGCTCAAGACTTCCTCTCTGTTTGACCCGTTCCCGCCGGAGATGGGAACGGACACAGCCTTTCTTGACCGTCTGCATTGCTACATTCCAGGCTGGGAGATCCCGAAGTTCCGTCCGGAGCATTTTACAAACGACTACGGCTTTATCACGGATTACTTGGCAGAGTTTATCCGAGAACTGCGGAAGGAACAGTATGGTGATGCGTTAGATAAGTATTTCCGCCTTGGAAAGAACCTGAACCAGCGTGATACGATTGCTGTCCGCAAGATTGTAGGCGGCTATGTGAAATTGCTGTATCCGGATGGAGAATTCACGAAGGAACAGATTGAAGAAATTCTTGTATTTGCGCTGGAAATGCGCCGTCGCGTCAAGGAGCAGCTGAAAAAACTGGGTGGAATGGAATTCTATGATGTGAACTTCAGCTATATTGATCTTGATACCTTTGAAGAAAAATTTGTTTCCGTGCCGGAGCAGGGCGGTGGAAAGCTCATTCCTGATGGTATCTGCAATCCTGGACAGGTATATACCGTAAGTCAGGGGAAATCCGGTATGATCGGTGTATTCCGCCTTGAAAGCCAGATGCTGCCCGGCAACGGAAAATTTGAACGCACTGGCCTTGGCAGCGACCGTGACTGCAAGGAATCCACGAATACGGCGTTCAATTTCCTGAAAGCTAACGGAAATCGTATCAGTGGCAGCATCAGCACCACGATGCGGGATTACATCATCAACTATCAGGATTTACAAGGCATTGGCATGACCGGAAAGCTGGCATTGCCTACATTGATTGCACTATGCAGCATCGCTCTTGGACGGCCTACAGTCAGTACACTTGCCGTGCTGGGAGAAATCAGCATCAGCGGCACGATTCTGAAAGTGGACGAGCTTGCCAATAGTTTGCAGGTGTGCCTCGATAGCGGAGCAAAGAAAGTGCTGCTTCCGATTACCAGTGCAGCAGACCTTGGCACTGTGCCGCCGGAGCTGGTGGGGAGTTTTAATCTGATTTTCTACAGCAGTGCGGAAGATGCGGTGTTTAAGGCGTTGGGGGTAGAGTAACAGGTCTCTGAATGAAAGAATGTTTTGAAATCAGGGATGAGGTAGAAAGGAAAGTTCCATGACAAAAGATGAAGTAAAA
>ERZ857969.3821-NODE-3821-length-14223-cov-2.738425_pt1 | contig 14223 bp, 12 predicted proteins | sample MGYA00519864_ERZ857969 | MGnify/ENA primary metagenome ERZ857969 (study PRJEB31778, sample SAMEA3449382) | human gut metagenome | biome: human gut; feature: human-associated habitat; material: faeces | place: United Kingdom | collected 2010/2012 ... | reverse complement strand
TGTGTGGGATGCGGGGAAAGAAAAAGTAAAAAGGAACTGATCCGTATCGTTTGCTCACCGAGTGAGGATCCTGAAAGGGTAACGATTGGATTTGATCTGACTGGCAAGAAAAATGGACGAGGTGCATATATATGCAGTAGTATGGCCTGTCTTGAGCTGGCCAGAAAGAAAAAAGCTCTTGAACGAGCTTTAAAAACAGAGGTTTCGCAGCAATGCTACGATGATCTGAAAAAGGAGTTGGAGCAGATTGAACGATAAAGTAATATCCCTTTTGGGATTAGCAGAACGCGCAGGTAAAATTGCGAGTGGCGAATTTGCAGCCGAAAAGGCAGTGAAGATAGGAAAGGCACGTCTGATTATTGTGGCAGAGGATGCTTCTGATAACACGAAAAAGAAGTTTAGTGATATGTGTAAGTATTATCAGGTACCTTTTGCATGTTACTCGCAGAAGGAACTGCTCGGTCACGGAATCGGAAAGGAGTTTCGCGCATCGCTTGCAGTTCTTGACGGCGGTTTTGCGAAAGCAATAGAGAAACAGTTGGACAATAAGTAAAGAAAAGGGTCGGTGATACATTTATGGCAAAACTGAACATCCATGATTTAGCCAAGGAATTAAAAAGAGAAGAAAGTGAAATTATCAGCTTATGCTCCAGCAAGGGTATGAGTGGTGTAACAAGAGCAACTATGCTTCAGGATACAATGGTAGAAGAAGTGCGTAAGGCATTCAAAAAGCCAGCAGAGTCAGCTGATGCTGCAGCTGACAAGGATGGCGCACCAAAGAAGAAGCTTCGTCTGTTGTTTCATCCGGAAAACAGCACAAAGCCAATTTCTAAAAAGAAGCGTCCAGACAGTGCGAAGAAGCCGGAAGGTGACAAGGCAGAAAAGTCTGTCGATAAGCAGGAAAAGGCTGCTGAGAGAACAGAGAGCACAAAGCCGGCAGAAAAAGCACAGGAGATGGCAAAGACTGAGGCACCGAAGGAGACTATGACAAGAGAAAATACAAAAAACGACAGAAATGATTCAAGATCCACAAACGATGGAAATAGAAGAGATAATTCCAGACGTGATGGCGGAAATGGTCAGAATGGACAAAGACGCGATGGAAATGGCCAGGGCGGTCAGAGAAGAGAAGGCGGCTATGGCCAAAGAGACGGTCAGAGACGTGATGGAAATGGCCAGGGCGGTCAGAGAAGAGAAGGCGGCTATGGCCAGAGAGATGGTCAGAGACGTGATGGAAATAATCAGGGCGGCTATGGTCAGAGACGTGATGGAAACGGTCAGGGCGGCTACGGTCAGAGAGATGGCCAGAGACGTGACGGAAATGGTCAGGGCGGCTATGGTCAGAGAGATGGCCAGAGACGTGATGGAAATGGTCAGGGCGGTTACGGTCAGAGACGTGACAGTGCAAGGGGCCAGAGAACCGAGAGAGAAAATCTTGATTCTATGGGCACAGGAATGACCAAGAGCGAGGCAAGAGGCGGCAAAGGTCTTAATAAGAAAGAGCGTGAGATTCGCGAGAAGGAAAGACAGAATCAGGAGAAGAATACCAGATTCACAGAGAATACTCGCAATATCTCTAAGATGAAGCAGCAAAACAGTAAGAAGCCAGAGCCACAGCCAAAGGCAGAAGAAGATGACGGAATTAAGACAATTACAATTCCAGAGACTTTAACACTGGCAGAGTTAGCTGAAGCAATGAAGCTGCAGCCGGCAGCACTCGTAAAGTCACTCTTTATGAAGGGCACCATGATGACAATTAATGCTGAGCTGACATTTGAGCAGGCAGAGGAAATTGCATTAGAGTTTAACTATATCTGTGAGAAGGAAGTAAAGGTTGACGTAATTGAGGAACTTCTTCGTGAAGAAGATGATCCGGAAGAGACAAAGGTTTCAAGACCTCCGGTTGTCTGCGTTATGGGTCACGTTGACCATGGTAAGACCTCCTTACTGGATGCTATTCGTTCAACTAACGTAATTTCAAGAGAGGCCGGCGGAATTACACAACATATCGGTGCTTATATGGTTAAGTGCAATGGACAGGATATTACATTCCTTGATACACCAGGTCATGAGGCATTTACAGCAATGCGTATGCGTGGTGCTCAGGCAACTGATATCGCTGTACTTGTTGTTGCAGCAGACGATGGTGTTATGCCGCAGACAATCGAGGCGATTAACCATGCAAAGGCAGCAGGTGTTGATATTATCGTAGCAGTAAACAAGATTGATAAGCCAACTGCAAACATCGAGCGTGTAAAGCAGGAGCTTTCTGAGTATGAGCTGATTGCAGAGGATTGGGGTGGTCAGACCATCTTCGTTCCAGTATCTGCAAAGACACATGAGGGAATTGATACCTTGCTTGAGATGATCTTGCTTGATGCAGAGTTAAAGGATCTTAAGGCAAATCCAAATCGTAAGGCAAGAGGTCTTGTAATCGAGGCACAGCTTGATAAGGGCCGTGGACCAGTTGCAACAATCCTTGTTCAGAAGGGTACACTTCATGTTGGTGACAATGTTGCAGCAGGATCATGCTATGGTAAGGTTCGTGCAATGATCGATGACAAGGGACGCAGAGTAAAAGAAGCAACTCCGTCTATGCCAGTTGAGATTCTTGGTCTGAATGATGTTCCAAATGCAGGTGAGATCTTTGTCAACACTGAGAATGAGAAAGAGGCAAGAAGCTTTGCTGAGACCTTTATTAAAGAGAACAGAGAAAAGCTTTTGGCTGATACAAAGACACAGCTTACTCTTGACAGCTTAAATTCCCAAATTAAGGAAGGAAGCTTAAAGGAACTGAATTTGATCGTTAAGGCTGACGTTCAGGGTTCTGTTGAGGCTGTAAAGCAGTCCTTATTGAAGCTGTCTAATGAAGAGGTTGTTGTTAAGATTATTCACAGTGGTGTTGGTGCAATCAATGAGTCTGATGTATCTTTGGCATCTGCATCAAATGCAATCATTATCGGATTTAATATTCGTCCAGATGCAATGGCAAAATCAGTAGCAGAGCGCGAGAAGGTTGAGATTCGTCTGTACCGTGTTATCTATCAGGCAATCGCTGATGTAGAAGCTGCTATGAAGGGTATGCTTGATCCGATCTACGAGGAGAAGGTAATAGGTCATGCACAGGTTCGTCAGATCTTCAAGGCATCAGGTGTTGGAAACATTGCTGGTTCCTATGTAACAGATGGTATGTTCCAGAGAGGCTGCAAGATCCGTATTTCCAGAGAAGGCGAGCAGATCTACGAGGGTTCACTGGCATCCTTAAAGCGTTTCAAGGACGATGTAAAGGAAGTAAAGGAAGGCTACGAGTGTGGTCTTGTATTTGAAAAGTTCAACGATATTCAGATTGATGATATCGTAGAGGCTTATATCATGGAAGAGGTTCCGAGATAAGCTGCAACAAAACAAAGCCATGGCAGCAATGTCATGGCTTTTCAAAGATAGTTAAGGAGAAAATATGCGTAAAAATAGTATTAAAAATATCAGAATTAACGCTGAGGTTCAGAGAGAACTCAGCCGTATTATCCAGCAGGAAATTAAAGATCCAAGAATCCATCCGATGACAACAGTTGTCATGGCAGAAGTTACGCCTGACTTAAAGTATTGTAAGGCTTATATCAGTGTTTTAGGAAACGAGGAAGCACAAAAAAGCACAATGGAAGGTTTGAAGAATGCAAAGCCTTATATCAGAAGAATGCTTGCATCATCTGTAAATTTGAGAAACACACCAGAGCTTACTTTTGTGTTAGACCAGTCCATCGAGTATGGTGTTCATATGACGGGTCTGATTGATGAAGTTGCAAATGAGCTTGCAGCTAAAGAGCCGGCAGAAAGCTCCGAGGGAAAGGAGGCATAAGCGATGGAAAAACGCCCGAACGACACAATAAAGATGCTGCGTGCGGAGTTTGCAAATGTCAGGAAGACGGCAATTGTAGGCCATCTTCATCCAGACGGAGACTGCATCTCCTCGTGTCTTGCCCTGTATCATTATTTAAAGGATAATTATGGTTATGAGGCAGATGTGTACTTAGAGCCATATCCATCTGTTTTTGATATGCTCCCAGATACAGCAGTTATTCGTCATACTGTCAAGCCTGAGGTATATGATGTGGTATATTCACTTGATTGTGCAGATTTAGACCGTATTGGTGCAGGAAAAGAACTTTTTGACAGTGCAAAGAAGCGTGTAATGATTGATCACCATATAAGTAATCCTGTTTTTGGTGATGTCAATTATGTAAAGGGTGAGATCGGTTCTGCATGTGAGGTACTTTATACACTTTTCGAGGAAGATAAGATCAACTACAACGTGGCGATGTGTCTTTATACAGGAATGGTTCACGACACTGGCGTGTTCCAATATTCCAATGTAACACCAGATACACTTACACGCGCGGCAAAGCTGATTGCATTTGGCATTCCATTTACTGATTTGATTCAGAAGACTTTTTATGAGAAGAGCTTTAATGAAACAAGGGCGAGCGCTTATGCAATATCTAAAGCCGCACAGCTTCTTGATGGCTTTTTCGTATGGTCTTATATGGAAACTAAGGAGATGGAGAGATTTCATATTACATCAGCAGAACTTGACAGCGTTGTAAGTGAGCTTCGAAATATTCGTGGTGTAGACACAGCAGTATTCTTATATGAAATAGAGTCGGGTGTATGGAAATGTAGTTTCCGCTCAAACCATGTTGTGAATGTCAGTGAGCTGGCAGTTTCATTTGGCGGCGGAGGTCATGTTCGTGCATCAGGATGCACGTTTTATCATAAGAAGCCGGATGAGATTATTACGGAGATCGTAAATCGCATTCCGAAGGAGGATTATGCAGGCAGAGCATTATAATGGACTAATTGCAGTCTGGAAGGAGCAGGGATATACCTCACACGATGTTGTGGCAAAGCTTAGAGGTATTTTGCACCAGAAAAAAATTGGTCATACTGGTACACTTGATCCGCAGGCCAAAGGTGTTCTGGCTGTCGGATTAGGTCTTGGAACAAAGACATTTGATCTATTGCCGGATCACTGGAAAACTTACGAGGCAGAGGTAACATTTGGTGTTCAAACAGACACGGAGGATATCTGGGGAAATGTTTTAAAGACACATGATGTTTCAAAAACACCGGAAGAGATTATACAGGCAATTTGTTCCTTTGGGGGAACTTATGATCAGATACCGCCTATGTATTCAGCAAAGAAAATTGATGGAAAAAAATTGTACCAGCTTGCAAGAGAAGGAAAAATTGTTGAGCGAAAGGCAGTACCAGTCACGTTAAAGGATATTCAGGTTTTATCTGTAAAAGACAACAAGGCACGTTTTATTGTCACTTGCTCTGCCGGAACATATATCCGTACACTTTGTGTCGATATCGGAAAAAAGCTTGGCTGTGAAGCCTGCATGAGCAGTTTAACAAGAGTTATGGCAGGTGGATTTTCAAAAGAACAGGCATTGACACTCGAAAAAATAAAAGAGCTTGCCGATAAAAATGAACTGGAGAGCCGCTTAATTAGCATTGACACTGCCCTTGGTCATTTTCCAAAAGTAATCGCATCAAACGAATTTGAAAAACAGCTCAAAAATGGAAATGCGATAGGCAGTAATGCTGTTTTGGGGTTACAAGAGGCATCTATAGATGTTTGCAGTCATGATATTTGCGTGCGCCTGTATCTAAATAATAATGGACTAGACGAATTTATAGGTGTATATCATCTTGACAAAAGCAGTCGTTTACTGAAGCCTGTAAAAATATTCTATCGAAATTAATACCAGGCAGCGATAAAGAAAAGGAGACCAACGATGCAGGTAATTTGCAATACAGAGGATTTTCAAATCACAGAGAAGACCGCGGTCACGCTTGGTAAATTCGACGGAATCCATAAAGGTCATCAGCGTCTTTTAAATGCTTTGCTTGAAAAGAAAAAGCAGGGACTAAAGACTGTAGTGTTCACATTTTTTGTGCCGCCAATTCCGGGACGTGAGGATGTGCGTCAGCTGACACCAAACGATGAGAAAAAGAAATTTCTAAAAGCTTATGGAATAGATTATCTCATTGAATATCCATTTACCGAAAAGGTTCGCCATACTGCGCCAAAAGATTTTATCCAGGAAATTTTATGTAAAAAACTTTGCGCAGCATTTGTTGCAGCAGGACCAGATTTTTGTTTTGGCTATGAGCGAAAAGGAAATGTAGCACTTTTAGAAAAAATGTCATCCTTATGTGGTTATGAATTTGAAGTGTTTGATAAGGTCTCTTATAAAGGAGAGCCAATCAGCAGCAGCAGGATTCGTGCATGCATCAGTGAGGGACAGATGGAGGATGCGTGTGAAATGCTAGGCCGTCCGTTTTCACTTAGTGGTACAGTTATTCACGGAAAAGCGATTGGTCATACTATAGGCTTTGCAACAATGAATCTTGTCTGGCCGGAAGATAAGCTGCTTGTTCCAATAGGCGTATATCTTTCAAAGGTGAAGATTGGGGGAAACACATATCAGGCAATTACAAATGTTGGTCATCGCCCAACAGTTGAAAAAGATGCCGCAAAATCTGATTTACTTTTAGAAGCACATCTGCTACAATATAGCCAAATGGCGTATGGTGAGGAAATTGAGGTCAGTCTCTTCCATTATGAGAGACCAGAGGTGCGCTTTTCTGGCCTTGATGCACTAAAAGAGCAGTTAAAAAAAGATACCCTTGCATGCGTTACTTATTTTGAAGAGAGGGGAAACGATGGCAAAAAGGAAGGATTCATCGAAGAAAAAGCGTAAAGGCTCAGGCAATGGACTTCTGATTGCAGCTGTGCTGCTGACAATATTATTTTTGGCAGGCGTAATGAGCCTTGGAGCTTTGTATTATCTTGAGAAAAACAAAGAAAAACCGCAGACCATTCCGCCAAAGATAACAGAGGCTGCTGCTGTTGTGACACAGACAGAAGAACAGACAAAGGAGTCTGATAACAAAAATACAGGCGAAGATTCACAGGGGGAATCTGTTTTGGAAAAACAAAGTGAGGAAACGTCTGAAAGTGAGTCAGAGCTGGAGATGTCTTCTGAATCAGAAAGTCAGACAAAAGAAGATGAGTCTGAGTCAGAAGAGGAAAGCACAGAGGAAGAATCAACTGAGAGTGAAGAAGTTCGAGAGGCAAAGGAAGCTGTTCTTGAAAAGTATAAAAATCTCGGTATGATCACTGGTGTGCGCAATTATTTGAATATGAGAAAAGGACCGTCAACTGATTATGAGATTTGCGGTGTAATTTTCAAAAATTGTGCCGTAGAAATCTTAGAGGAAAAGGACGGCTGGATGAAGATTGAGTCTGGCGGTGCGACAGGTTATGTTTCTGCTGAGTATGTTACGACAGGAGAGAAGGCAAGAAAGCTTGCGCTTTCAAGTATGAAATATATGGCAGAGATCCTGACAGATTCTGTTGATGCATTATATGAGCCAAAGGAAGGTGCAGAAGTTATTACGACCTTCTTAAAGGGTGAGCGCTATGATATAAATGGAGAGACAAAGGACTGGGTTGAGATCGAAGCTGTTACGGAGCTGTCCGGATATGTAAAAAGAGAAACAGTTTACACAGGATATTTCCTTGATGAAGCAATTTACTTCTCACTTGATGGTGTATCAGAAACTCGACAGGATCTTATTCGAAAAGCATTTGAATATTATGGCGGCACTTACGTCTGGGGAGGCAAGCAGCTGACGGCAGAGGGCGGTGTTGACTGCTCAGGTTACACAATGTGTCTGTATAAACTCTTTGGCGTGCAGCTTCCAGAGTTTTCTGGTGCGCAGGCAGAGGTAGGTATGACTGTTGATGAAGATACGATTCGCCCTGGCGATTTGATATTCTATGTCGGTCGTTACCCTGGTGTGATTGGTCATGTCGCAATTTATATTGGAAATGGCAAGATCATTCATGCAGCATCTGAGTCAAAGGGTATCTGTGTCAGCAGCTGGAAATATGGTCCGCCTGTCATCATGAAAAATGTGATGGGAGATTAAGAAAAAACCTTTGACAAAGAGCAATTTCTGTGATAGTATATCACATGTGTGCGCCATGCCCCAGCAACAGGATACTCCAACCATTGCCTGGGCAAAGGTCAGAATAAAAATATTAGGAGGAATTAACAATGATTTCCAAGGAAAAGAAAGCTGAAATTATCGCTGCTTACGGCAGAACACCAGAGGATACCGGATCACCGGAGGTTCAGATCGCTATCTTAACAGCACGTATCGCTGAGCTTACCGCTCATCTTCAGGAGAACCCGAAGGATCATCATTCCAGAAGAGGTCTGCTGATGATGGTAGGACAGAGAAGAGGTATGCTGGACTACTTAAAGAGCAAGGATATCGAGGCTTACCGTACCTTAATCGAGAAGTTAGGTATTAGAAAGTAATTTGTAACTATTAAGAGCCAGGCAGATTCAAAGAAAAAATCGAGGGGCTCTGAATAGTTTAGCGATTAGGGTGGAGAAATCCACCCTATATTTGTATCAAGACAGCGATGGAGAATGATGACAAAATAGTTTCGCTGTCATGGTCGTATTTGAAGGCAGAAGTGCTCCGAGACCGCTCAAGAACAGATAAGCGCTGTTTATCTGCTGTTTAGTAGTTTCGGCACCTTCTGCAAAAAAAGATAAACGTTGTGCAAAAAAGATGCACAGGAATGAGGACAATATGTATAAGAGTTATTCTATGGAACTCTGCGGCCGTACCCTTACGGTAGATGTAGGCAGAGTAGCAGCTCAGGCGAATGGCGCTGCATTTATGCATTATGGCGATACCGTTGTATTATCTACTGCAACAGCATCAGAAGAGCCAAGAGACGGCATTGATTTCTTCCCGCTTAGCGTAGAGTATGAGGAGAAGATGTACGCTGTTGGAAAGATTCCAGGCGGCTTCAATAAAAGAGAGGGAAAGGCAAGCGAGCATGCAATTTTAACCTCACGTGTTATTGACCGTCCTATGCGTCCGCTGTTCCCGAAGGATTACCGTAACGATGTAACATTAAACAACATGGTTATGAGTGTTGATCCAGACTGCAGCCCAGAGATCACTGCAATGCTTGGTTCTGCTATTGCAACTTGTATTTCTGACATTCCATTTGATGGCCCGACTGCCAGCACAAGAGTTGGTATGGTTGACGGAGAGCTTGTATTTAATCCAACCAGCGCACAGAGAGCAGTATCTGATCTTGAGCTTACTGTTGCATCCACAAGAGATAAGGTTATCATGATCGAGGCCGGTGCAAATGAGATTCCGGAAGCAAAGATGATCGAAGCTATTTTTGCTGCACATGAAATCAATCAGAAGATTATTGCTTTTATCGATACAATCGTTGCAGATTGTGGAAAGCCGAAGCGTTCTTATCAGTCATATGATGTAGATGCAGAGCTTTGGGAGGATATGACTTCCTTTATTCCGGGACCAGAGATGGAAGAGGCTGTATTCACAGATGAGAAGCAGGTTCGTGAGGAGAATATCCGTGTATTAAAGGAGAGATTAAAGGAGCGTTATGAGGAGACACATCCAGAGTGGATTCCAATGCTCGGTGAGGCTCTCTATAAGTATCAGAAAAAGACTGTCCGCAAGATGATCTTAAAGGATCACAAGAGACCAGACGGCAGAGCAATCACTCAGATTCGTCCGCTTGCAGCAGAGATTGACATGATTCCGAGAGCACATGGTTCCGCTATGTTCACCAGAGGACAGACTCAGATTTGTGATGTTGTTACACTGGCACCGCTTTCAGAGGCACAAAAGATTGATGGTCTTGATGAGAACGAGACAAGCAAGCGCTACATGCATCAGTATAATTTCCCGGCTTATTCTGTAGGAGAAACAAAGGTTTCCAGAGGTCCGGGAAGACGTGAGATCGGTCATGGCGCACTGGCTGAGAGAGCACTTGTTCCGGTTCTTCCATCAGCAGAAGAGTTCCCATATGCAATTCGTGCCGTATCTGAGACATTCGAGTCTAATGGTTCTACATCTCAGGCTTCCATTTGTGCATCCTGTATGGCACTTATGGCAGCAGGTGTTCCGCTTAAGGCTATGGTTGCAGGTATTTCCTGTGGTCTTGTTACTGGCGATACCGATGATGATTACATCGTTTTGACTGATATTCAGGGTCTTGAGGACTTCTTTGGCGATATGGACTTTAAGGTAGCAGGTACTCATAAGGGTATCACTGCAATCCAGATGGATATTAAGATTCATGGTCTGACAAGAGCCATCATTGAGGAGGCAATTGCAAGAACAAGAGAAGCAAGATTCTATATCATGGATGAGGTTATGTCCAAGGCAATCGCAGAGCCGAGACAGACAGTTGGAAAGTATGCACCGAAGATCGAGATGATGACTATTGATCCAGCTACAATCGGTGATGTTGTTGGAAAGCAGGGTAAGGTAATCAATCGTATCATCGCTGAAACTGGCGTAAAGATTGATATCACAGATGATGGAAATGTTTCTATCTGTGGTACAGATGCCGATATGATTGCAAAGGCAATGAAGACCATTGAAATCATCACTAGCGATTTCGAAGAGGGACAGGTTCTTGAGGGTACTGTTATCAGTATCAAGGACTTCGGTGCATTCCTTGAGTTCGCACCAGGCAAAGAGGGTATGGTTCATATCTCCAAGATGTCTGATAAGCGTGTAGAGAAGGTTGAAGATGTTCTTTCCTTAGGACAGGTTGTAAAGGTTGTATGCCTTGGTAAGGATAAGATGGGCAGATTCAGCTTCAGCATGAAGGACGTAAAATAAAATTTTAAGAAAAAGATGTTGTTGAATTTCGGCAGCATCTTTTTCCACTTTTGATCTTACAAACAATTTGAGAAAGGTATGGTTTTTATATGGAAAAGTTACTTAGCATTATTTCCAGAGAGATTGGAGACGCATTTGAAGCTTGCGGTTATGAGCGCGAGCTTGGACGCGTTACCGTATCTAATCGTCCGGATCTGTGTGAATATCAGTGTAATGGCGCAATGGCTGGTGCAAAGAAATATCACAAAGCTCCTTTTATGATAGCAGATGAGGTGGCAGAGAAGCTGCAGTCTTCAAAGGTAGTAAAGGATGTAGCATCTGTAAAGCCAGGATTTTTAAATTTCAATCTTGATAATGAATACTTGGCATCTTATATTAATCAGATGAAGACAAGTAAGAAGCATGGAATTGAGCTGTCAGCACCAGAGAAGATTGTAATTGATTACGGCGGACCAAATGTAGCAAAGCCGCTTCATGTTGGCCATCTGCGTTCTGCAATTATCGGAGAGAGCGTAAAGAGAATCCTTCGTTATGCAGGAAATGAAGTTATTGGTGATGCGCATCTTGGTGACTGGGGCCTTCAGATGGGTCTGATCATTACTGAGTTAAAGGAGAGAAAGCCAGATCTTGTTTATTTTGATCATGAATATACTGGTGAATATCCTGAGGAAGCGCCATTTACAATCTCTGAGTTAGAGGAGATTTATCCGACTGCCAGCAAGAAATCCAAAGAGGATGAGGCGTATAAGGAAGCGGCCATGCAGGCGACTTTTGAACTGCAGCACGGAAAACGCGGTTATCAGGCACTTTTAAAACATATTTTAAATGTGTCCGTGACAGACTTAAAGAGAAACTATGCAAACTTAAATGTTTCCTTTGAGCTATGGAAGGGCGAGTCTGATGCACAGCCATATATTCCGGATATGGTTCAGAAGATGAAGGACGATGGCTTTGCATACATCAGCGACGGCGCTCTTGTCGTGGATGTCAAAGAGGATACCGACACGAAAGAGATCCCACCATGCATGATCTTAAAATCAGACGGAGCTTCCCTTTACAATACAACAGACCTTGCAACTATGGTATGGAGAATGAAAGACTATAACCCGGACGAGATTATTTACGTGGTAGACAAGCGTCAGGAGTTATATTTCACACAGGTATTCCGCTGCGCAAGAAAAACAGGTATCGTAAAACCGGAAACAGAACTGAAGTTTTTAGGTTTTGGTACGATGAATGGCAAGGACGGAAGACCATTTAAGACCCGCGATGGCGGTGTGATGCGTTTAGAGCATCTGATCTCCGGTATTAATGAGGAGATGCTTGCAAAGATCCAGGAGAACCAGAAGACAAAGGAGAACCTTGGGATCAGCACAGAGGAAGCGGAGAACACTGCAAAAATGGTCGCACTTGCAGCAATCAAATTCGGTGATCTGAGCAATCAGGCAAGCAAAGATTACATCTTTGATATTGACCGCTTTACTTCTTTTGAGGGAAATACAGGCCCATACATCCTGTATACGATCGTCCGTATCAAATCGATCTTAAACAAATATCACGGTCTTGGAAAAGATGACAGCGGTGCAGTTATCGGGGCGGCGCACTCTAAGAGCGAGAAAGATTTAATGTTAGAACTCTCCAAGTTCAATGCAGTGATGGAGAGCGCTTTTGAGGAGACAGCACCTCATAAGATCTGTTCCTATATTTATGACCTCGCCAATGCATTCAACAGTTTCTATCATGGAACCAAGATCATGTCCGAGGAGAATGAGACAGTCCAGAAATCGTACATCCGTCTGTTAGAGCTTACAAAGTCCGTTCTTGAGACTTGTATCGATGTATTAGGATTTTCTGCACCGGAGAGAATGTAAGAAAAGAATAGAATAACAGTCATAAAAAGAAAGACAAGTCATAGAATTAGTCATGGGAGAAAACAAACTCCCATGGCTTTTTTTCTTTAAAAAAAGAATTCCGTGAGGATGGAACAGAAAGTGAGGTGCCGCCTTGTGTGAAATAAGATTGTTGTTTCCGGTACATATGAGAACATTTTTTCAGGACGATACATGGCAGAGCGGGTTGGAGGAGATCCGGGTGAGAGTCGGACAACCAATCGAGTTTTGCTATGGAAGCGACAACTGTTATCTGACCGGCAAAGAAAAAGAACAAATGTTCTGTAGCGAAAAGGACTACAGAAGATGGGAAAAAGATCTGTACCATGCGACCGAGGCAGATCTGCGGGAAATGTTGAATTATATCAGCAATTATTCGCTGTACGCCTACAAAGAGGAGATTAAGCAGGGGTACATCACGATCGAGGGAGGACACCGGGTTGGTGTGGCAGGGCAGACCGTTCTGGTGGATGGAAAAATTGCAGGGATCAGTCCGATCATGTTCTTAAATATCAGGATCGCCCATGAAAAGTGTGGATGTGCCAGAAAAATACTGCCGCTGATCCGGCAGAGAGACAGCATTTATAACACGTTGATCCTGTCAATGCCGGGAGCCGGGAAAACAACACTTTTGCGTGATTCCATCCGGGCATTGTCGAATGGGGAGGCATATGGGATCAGGCTGAAGGTGTGTGTGGTGGATGAACGCTCGGAGATTGCGGCAAGTTTTCACGGTGTGCCACAGAATGACATGGGACCGAGAACCGATGTGATGGACGGCTGTGGAAAGGCAGAGGGAATGCAGCTTCTGATCCGTTCCATGTCACCGCAGATCATTGCGGTGGATGAACTTGGAGCCGAGTCAGATTTTTATGCGGTAGAGCAGGCATTAAACTGTGGGAGCAGAGTGCTTGGCACGATCCATGCAGGGAATATGAAAGAACTGTCGGAAAAACCGTATCTGAAACGGTGGATGGAGCGAAGACTTTTTCAGCGGTTTATATTTCTGGAAAAAGAAGCCGACGGGAGGAGAAAAATGCAGGTTTATGACGAGCATATGGAGCGGATCACATGTTAAAAGTGCTGGGAAGTATGTTGATTCTTCTGGCAAGCGTTGGTTTTGGATTTCAGATCCAAATGGATCTGAAAAATCATTTGCGGTTGCTTTATGACATACGGAAACTGCTCTTTGACATTGCAAATGAAACAGCGTATACGATGGATTCCATGGAGGTTGTGCTGGAACATTCGATACATAGCAGAAATCCATATCTAAATGAGATCTGCCGGGAGATGGGAGAGGGATTACAGAAGAAGGAAAGAGGATGTGGACAGGAACTCTGGCAGGAGCGGATCGAAGCGTGGCAGAAAACGTTAGGTCTCACTTCGGAGGAGAAAGAAATTTTTGCAGGGGCAGGATGCGCCTTTTTCGGAAAAAGCATGGGAGAAAATGAAAAAAGCCTGGAACATTATCTGGAACGTCTGGATTATGTGATCGATCAGGTGAGGGGAGAACAAAAGGAAAAACAGAAAGTGTATCAGACCGTCAGTGTGATGTGAGGGCTGATCA
>ERZ857969.3816-NODE-3816-length-14249-cov-3.352402_pt1 | contig 14249 bp, 10 predicted proteins | sample MGYA00519864_ERZ857969 | MGnify/ENA primary metagenome ERZ857969 (study PRJEB31778, sample SAMEA3449382) | human gut metagenome | biome: human gut; feature: human-associated habitat; material: faeces | place: United Kingdom | collected 2010/2012 ... | reverse complement strand
GCACCTGCATCGGCGGCGGCAGCAGCAGCACCTGCATCGACAGCGGCGACAGCGGTTTTCGTCCGGCGCACGGCCTCCTTGAGCGGCTGCGCGGCCTTCCAAACCTCGAACTCCGCGGCATCGACGGCCCGCGGAGCGGCGAAGACCACCCGGTCCTGCTCGCGCGAAACACACTCCAAAGCCCCGCACACGGCGTTCTCGCTCGCCGCGGGAAACCCGATGGAGACCAAATGTCCCCCGCCGAGCGTCTTCAAAGCCTTCTTCGTGGTCTTGAAGGCCCTCACCTGCGAACACACGGCGAACGCCGAACGCTCGTAGGCTTTCCAGAAAAGCCCCTCGCGGTAGAGAATGATCCGGTCGGTGTTGGCCGCCTCGGTGCGAATGAAATCCTGACTCGTCATCGGTTGAATCGTTTCCGTACTGAAAAAAAGAAAGGTTTCCGAGCCCGCCCGGCCCCGGGACGAGTCCGCCCCACGATTTGCCTCCTTCATTCCGGACCCCGGAACAGGCATCGGAAACCTGAAAAATTTTCGACCGGCTTACGCCGGTATTCCAACCGTCGGGCTTTCAATGCCCGACGGTGAATGACCGGATGCGGTCGCTGACGCTCCCTGATTATTCTCGGACACAGCGCACGGGGAAGCCGTAAGCGCGGCTGTAATTACCCTGCGGGTACACGAACGTGGCGCCGAAATGCAAGCCGCCTGCGCCCGTCGAACTCTGCGTCGGCGATGACGACCAACTGAAACCGTAGGAGCCGACATTCGTCAGCGCACCGGACGAGCGGTCGCGAAAGCCCGAAGCGGGATAGAAGTCGGTCTCGCCCGTCTGCCAAGCCGTATAATAGAAGTGGTACCCGTGCTGAGTACCCAACGAATTGCGGTTCGAAGCGTTGAAGGTCGCATCGCGCTTGGCGTCGGTGTCCTGGCTGCCGTAGTTGCCGCCATCGACCGTGAAGCGGTTCCACAAATCCTTGGGAGCGACGCGGTAACCCTCGGGGCACGGGTCGTAGATCGACTTGTAGATCTGAGCCTTACGCGGGTAGAGATAACCCGAGCCGTTGCCCCACAGATGGTCGTTCTTCTTCATGACCCAATCGTAATTCGCGTACTTTCCGGTGGCGTCGTAGATGAACTTCGTCGGGTTCGCCGTAGCGTAAGCGATCATCTCGGCGTCGGTCGTCTCGGCCGTAACATCGGTGGCCGTAGCCAGATTGAACACGTTGTTGGCGCCCACCCACGAAGTGACGCCGGACAACCCGCTGAAAGTCGTGGCGGTGAAATTATCGACATTGTTGCTTACCGAAACAGCACCCGGACGTCCCAGCGGGTCTTTGCGGCCCCACTGGTAGTAGAGACCGTACGAATCGACAACAGCGGTAGCCCCGGCGGCAACCGTATTCATGGCACCCAGCGCGATCGGCATGACCTCGTAAGTCGAACCCGACCCGTTGCTGGCGGACGGAATGGCGTAGGTCAACAGTCCGGCCGTGGGGTCGATCTCGGGAACCCAAATGTGGTACGACCACAGAATACTGTCGGCATCGTTCGTGATGGCGACGACGGCGTTGCCGTTGCCAGTGATGCCCGTTACCGGAACCTTATTATTCGAAATGGTACCGACGGTCAAGTTCAGCGCATCTTCCCGCCACAACAGCTTGGCTTTGGTCGGCGTGGCTGCCTCGGAAGAGGAAGCGAGCTTACCGGTCTTGCGGAAACGAATGTCGGACTTGAAAGGCGTAACGTCGATGTTCACCGTGGTCTCGCCATAGACCAGATAGGAGTTGTGCGGGCCGTAATAGTAGAATGTCGGGATGCCCGGCTTGTCCTTGACTTCGTAACGGAAATCCGTGCCGTCGGCCGTGAACCGCTCGTTGATCGGGAAGCGCAGCACCTTACCGGCGGAAAGGTCCTGAGTGGGCTTGGCGAAGAACGTGATGGTGTGGAGATCGGTCGTGCAGACGATCTTCATCTCCTCGCCGGCAGCGACGGCGGGGAACAACATGACCGACCGGGAGAACGGAGAACCCAATGCGCTGGAGGTGTTGAACGTCCAGTCGATCGTCTCCGCGGAACCTGCGCCCAGTTTCGGAGCGACGGGGTCGGAGAAATCGACCGTAGCCTTACCGCCGATCTTAGCGGAACCGGCGGTGGTGGTGATAGTCATCGACTCCATAGTCTCGTCTTTGAAATCCGACTGGCTCAGGTCGAACGCGAAGGTGCACCAAGTACCCAACTGCTTGAACTTGAAGTTAACCTCGGAAGTGGACTCAGAAGCGACGGCGGGCGTGTTGTACGAAACCTTGATGTCGTTGTAAGTGAACGAATAAGGCGAATCTTTCTCGTTCCACGACCCGATGCCGTACTCTGAACGGTGGTCCTGCTCGTAATTCTTGTTGAGATTGAACGAAATCTGACCGTTGGCGGCGACCTCGGCGGCGACGGCCGGGTAAACGGCCCTGAGGTCGCTGACATCGGTGTAAGCGATACCCTTGCCGCTCAGAGGCTCGAACTTGCCGACGGAAGTGCCCTGACCCGAAACGAGCTCGTACTGAACCTTATCGCCGTTGTTCGTGTTGACCACGAGGATGCGGTCCTTGTTGGACCAATTCACCACGGAATTGGTGCCCAATCCCGTACGGGTTCCGATCTCAGCATCCAAAGAACCCGATACACTGGCAAGCGTGTACTTGCCGCCGACAGCCGGGATGTCGCTAACCTCGGCATCCTTGCTGCAACCTGCCACGGATACGGCGAAAGCCGTCATAGCAGCGTAAAAAAAGATCTTTTTCATATTGAAACAACCTATAAGTGATTATTCGATAGTGTCAAATGATGCCGCGGCAGTCTACCACGCGACGCCGCCGTCGGAATATGCGCCGTCGTTATCGACGGTAGCCTCCCAAGCCAACCCGCCGTCGATGTACGAAGCGTCGGGGGAATCGTCGTCGAGGACCACCGAGATCGGCCGCTCGATGAAGTAACGGGTCCCGGCAGCGAAACCGCTCGCGGGAACGTCTTTCGCGGGAGTGGTCAAAGTCAGTCCGGCCTGAGTGGTGACCGAGAACTTCACGGTGCCCGACATATTCGAGGTGGGCAGAATGACGAAGTCGATGTAAGGATTCGGATTCTGTCCGTCGGCCTTCTTCGTGATGCGTACAGGTGTGGTGAGCCGGACGGTGACGGTGCTGGTGCCCGAAGCGGAGGCAGAAGCGGCCAGAGAACCGTCGGCGAAGCTCAATTTGCAATCGCCGAACAAAGCGCAACCGGAAACGGAAACGGAAGCCTGAGAGATATAGACCTCGTCAGCGGAAGAAGCCTCGCTAAGGAACAACTGCACCCGCATCAACGACGAAGCAGGCTTGAAGTCGAAGCGGACGGACTTGTTCAACTTGATCAACTCGGAACTTACGGTGACGCCCTGCGAGAAGCAAACCTGATAACGTCCGAACTCGCCGTTCTGAGCCGAAGGGATGTTCAACAACACGCCCCCGTCGCTGTAAGTGGCGGCAGCGGCGGTCCAAACGGGATAATAGGCGTAGAACGTGTAATCGCCCGAACCGCTCCAACTCTCGGAATAGAGGATGTTATTGGGCGCGAAGACAGCGAGGCCCGATCCGGCGCCGGACTTGAGCTTGCAGATGTCGTGAGCCTGCAACTTATCGGAAGAGTCGAAAGCGTAAGCGCCGATGTTGTCGTAATCGCTCCAATACATCAGGCCCGAGGTGCCGGGGAAATAAGACCGGGACGACGCGGCGGATGCCGGAACGGATGCCGCGGGAGCGACGCCCGTGAAAGTCATCGGAGAACCGCCCGCGGGGACGGAATCCTCCTTGCTGCATCCCATCGCCGTCAAAGCGATGAGAGCCATTGCCAATACGTTGTTTTTCATACGTTTCATCGAATTAAACTATTCCCAAATTCCATCGACGTACTGTCCGGCATCGACGCCCCGGTCAACGACGACGCGAAGATCCCGGGAATTCAATCCCTTGATCGTCGAAGAAACCGTATAATGGTAATTGCGAACCACGTTGAAATCGGTGGACGCATTCTCCCCGAGGTAGATCGTATAAGTGACGTCGGTCAACGCAGAACCGCGCTGGTAGTCGCCGCCGATCTCGATGAAAGTACTGCCCGCAGGAGCGTTTTCAGAACCCTTGTCGGAGGGGCCTTTGATGATCTCTTCGGAGACGACGCCCCGCAGGTTCTCGGGAACGTACCACGTGTACGTGAAAGGGGTCTCCTTGGAAACGGGACCGGAGACGGAAACAGCGGGGTAATTGATGAAATTGTCGGACGAAGCGGCGTCGGGGTACAAACCGGTGGTCCCGGTGGGAAGAGTGTGCTCCAGGAACCGAGTGCACGAAGCGGCGCTCCGCAAGCTCACGCGCGAAGGAGTGAATTTCTCCCCGGCAGCCGTAATCTGAATGTCGAAGGTGAAGTCGATTTTAGCCACCAAACGCTTCATCTGAACCGTTCCCGAAGCGATGACAGAAGATCCCTCGTACGAACCGATCATCGGCAAAACGCCATCGGCAGATACGGCGGCCTCGCTGGCGAAAGCGAGCGTCGAAGCTTCGAACGACTTGAGCGTAACGTCCGAATCGGGCACCCCGTCCCCGGCAGAGAACTTCTGGAAGCGATCCGGACCGACGTTGGCGACGAAATAGATCTTCGTGTCGCCGGAAGTCTCGTACAAAGCGACGCTGAGCGAATAACTCTTCTTCGAGTCATCATCCGTCGTGTCATTGACCCCGATCATGCTCGCATCGTAATACTCGCAGAACAACAGCTTCGAAGCATCCGTCGCGCCGTCGAACTGCAAAACCCACAGGTTCTTCAAAGCATCCTCGTCAACGGTGCTCCGGCCCTCGGCGGCCCCCAAAGCCGATGTCCGCATATCCGCAGCGCTCAGACCGAAAGTCATCCGGGCCGTTCGCCCGGAAGCATCTCCGCCCTGCTCTCCGGATACGGGAATCGTATCCGCACTTCGCTCGCATGAACACAAGGCCGCGGCGACGACGGATAAGATACACAATGTCTTTCTGAAAATTTTCATAACAACTTATACATTTGCAATTCATTCTTAGGTATTCCGGACGGCCCGCCGAAAATCCGTCGGACCCCGCCCGGAACGATAGTGCGGGTGCGGCTACTCGCTCGCGTTTTCGAAAACGATACCGCCCATATCGACATCGGTCCACGCATCGGAACCGGCCAACGCGGAGAAATAAGCCCCCAGATCGGCTGACCAATCCTTATTCTCGGTCCAACTGTCGGGCTTTATCTGCGGCGTGAAATAACCGCCCACGTCGGTCGTCCAACCGGAGATCTCCCAGGAGCCGACGACGACGCTGAAATGAGGCTGATCCCCCAGGGAAGTGTCCCAGACGGCATCCGTATTCCACGGCGTGATCTGCAACGTCAGCAAAACGAAGCCCCCCTGCAAGGAGACATCGAACGTGTAACGAAGACCGGGAGCAAAGGCCATAGCGGAAACCTGAGCATCCAGATCGGAGGCCTCGGTAGCGCTGTTGAAGACAACCTGCATGGCCAACCCGAAGGGAGCGTCGGCCTTGGGCAACACCTCGTCCGCGACCGTGTACTCGTAGGGCTGGTCGCCCTGAGCGAAGGTGGACGCGGGGAAATCGTAAGTGCCGCCGCCGACATCGGTCGGCAACGCCTCGCACACGACAGCCGAAACAGGCGAAAGGGTGATTTCGGAAAGCTCCACCTTCTTAATAACGGCTTTCGTGACGTTCTCGGCCTTCCGGGAGATGGTGAAATACAACTGGCTGCACTTACGCTCCAACATGCTCAACGCGACAGTCTGCGACGAAGCCCCCGACTGCGGAGCCACCTGGCATGCAGCGGTAAGCGAACAGGCGTAATCCGTACCGTGTTCGACGCTGACCGAACGATGGTCGTCCGCAAACGGCAAAGCCGGCGTAAGCGCGTAAAAATCGTACGCCCCGGCCGACAACCGCATAGCGTCGCCCGCGGAACTCGTAACCTTGCCCTCGGAATCCACCGCGCACGGTTTCAGAGAACCGTCTTCCTGCACCTCGTAAGCGGCCTCGCTCACGTAAGTATCCTGCGCAATATCCGCAGTCGCACCGGATGCCCGGCGTTTGTAGGCGGCCACACGCACGGTGGACCCTGCGGACAACGACTCCGCGGCAGCCCGGCTGTCAGGACGGACCTGCGGCTGCACCGAGGCCGAGATCCCGACACCGCGCAACGCGAAGCCGACCTCGATTCCGTCAGGCCGGCCCGAGGCAGACTCGGAATCATGGCATGCCCCGGCGATGCCGGCCACGAACAAAATTCCTGTTAAAAACAATATTTTTCTCATAATATACCTGCTTTTCAGAATCGGAAACATCCTGCGATTCCGACTTGCGGGAAGATACGACCTCGAAAAAAGCATCGCTTTCTCAGAGGGTGATATTCACCGGGCCCGAAGCATCCACCCACGCTCCGATCGTGGCCACAGGCTCGACAGCGGTAGTCGTGAATTTCAACACCACGTCGTAAGCCTTGCCTTTCTCGAATCCGGCGTCGGGAACCGGCAGCGCGACTTCGCAGGTTCCGCCCTGCTCCGTGACGACTGCCAGCGACAGGGACGCACCGGCTTCCACAGGGGCGACCATAGCATAACCGCACTCCGCAGCAGTATCCGAACCTTCGGTGAACGCCAGAGGATAGGCAATATCGGCATCATCGGCAAGCCGGTTCTTCGACAGTGACAGGTCTGCGGCAACGCCCTCGAACCCGACCGTACCGGGCAGCGTGATTTTGCAATCCGGCAGTCGGTCTTTCAGGGCGATGTCGGTTATCTTCCCCCAAACCGCCGGGGCTGCGGCATCGGCCGCATAGGCTTTGAACCTGAATTGCGTAAGCTGGTGTGCGAACGTGAAAACCTTGCCGGTCGTGCCGAACCGGGATTCGGCGACCTTGCAGCCTGCGAGTTCCTGGGTCAGCATAATGTCCGTTCCGCCGTCGATGTTCAGCGTCACGACACCCGCAGCCGGCACCGCCCGCGGATACCACCCCACCAATTTCGTATTGTTATTGGTTTCGCGGCTCAGGTAATATTGAGAGGTTGCGAACGAAATTGCGGCCTCGGAAGATACCTCGCCCGTATTGGCGGCCAGCGTCGCCGGCAATGCGGCGGAAAGAGTCGCATAGGCAGGATATTGACCGTCGTCGAGTTGATCGAGACGGGCGAAACTGACCTCCAACGCCCCGTGTTCCGCATTGATCACGGCACGGGTGAGCGGCGGCAGTTGGGCCGTACGCACCTCCGCGGATGTTGCAGGAACGACACCGCCGCTCAACAGAATCTCCACCGGCGCATCCTTGTCGGGCGTGGGTTTCACGGACGGTTTGCGGTCTTTCGAACATCCTGCCGAAAAGACGGCCGCCAAAAGCAGAGCTGCCGAAAAAAACGATAATTTCTTCATAATCGGGCTTGGATTTATAAAAACGGGGAGAAGTGCCGACCGTAAAACGGCGCATCTCCCCGTTTGAAATTCGATATTCGGGAAAACCTCGGCCGGCAACCCGAAAAAGGGGACCTGATTACTGGATCTCGACCTCGGTGTTACCGCCCTTCACCCAATCCGTAACGGTAGCCGTAGCCACGATTTCCGTAGCCTTGAATGTCAGAGTGACTTCGAAAGCCTTGCCCTGCGTATCGCCGGAGAAAACAGCGGGATCCTCCTCGCCAACCTTAGCCTTATACAGGTCGAAAGAAACCTCTTTCGTCGTAACGGTCTCACCGAGTTTCGTATCGACACTCAATGTGAAGTGCTTGACACCGTTTTCGGCAGTGATCGGTGCTACGAGCGAATAAGCAACCTCCTCAGCCGTAGTCGTCAATGCAATCTTATTATCTGCATCATCAACTGCATCTGCATCATCAACTGCGTTGTCGGTATATGCAGCAGCGTCGATACGATAAAATGCCATTCCGTCTGCCGCAGCATTCGAAAATGCCGTACCGGTTGCAGCCGCACCGGTTGCCAACGTAACCTCAGCAGTATCGAAAACGTCACCGTTCATGGCTTTAACGAGCGTAATACCGGTGATGTCACCCCATACGTTCTGAGCAGCCTCATCATAAGCCTTGACTTTGACAATCAGCTTGGTAAGCAGGTGCTTGAACTCGAAAGAAGGAACGGTACCAGCCATAGCCGTACTTTTCTTACCGTTTACTTCCGCAGCAGCCATGACATCCGTCTTACCGTCGAACGTGTATTTTGCCGTCGTAGCAATATCCTTCCAGTCAGCAAGGGCCGTCGGATAAAGAGCACAGAGGTAGATCGTAGCATCGCTCACCGGATAATATTGCGGAGTAGCGAAACTTGCGGCAGTCGTATTGTCGGCGAACGTCATCTCTCCGTCGCAATACCGAGGAGTAGTTTCAGTATAATCCCCAGAAGTTGTGGAACCGAGAACTACGGCAGTGAGGTTGTTTCCGTCGGCGATCTGGCCTTCAAAAGGCGCACGCGTCTCAATAGTAAGGGCTTTCGAGGTAGCCATGATTTCGACCATGTCGTTCTCGACAACGGGACGGTTAGCTAACTCGCTCTTGGAGCAACTTGCCAGCGTCAGCAAAGCAAGCACAGGAACATAAAGCTTTTTCATAGCAAATAAATTAAAAAATTGGTAAATAAATTAATTAATATAAAAAAGGTATCGTAACCCTATGAGATTGTCATTATTGAACGATTGCAGAACCGTAACCGGCCATCACCCACGGAACGACCGTGGCGCTCAAGACAATGCCGGTCTGCTGCTGAAACGACAGCGTAATGAGATAGGAGCGTCCGGCAGCGAAAGATTCCTCTTTCACACCGCCTATCGAGGATGTAGGCCGGATAAGCACGTCATCGTAGGTCGCCTTCGAGGTCTCGACCCGAACATGGAATTCCGGCTGTCCGGGCTCCAACATGACCTCCTGACCGACGCTCTGAGGCTGTGTCGGCGACCCCGTAATGAGCACCTCCGTGATGCCGGGCACGGCCAACTCGCCGGGAGAGCTCCAAGCGCCCAAAGCTCCGGTTTCGATGTTCATGGAAGAGTCGCTATTGACCCCCAGAAGCGAAATGCCCCGAAGAGACACCTCGTTCAACGAAGCGTAACTGTCGATCACCTGGAACCGCAACTGCGTGAGCACATGCCGGAACTCCAATCCCTGCGGCCTGCTATTGCGGCTGCCGGTTACGGGCGTCGCAAACATGACATCCTCCCGTCCGCTCAAAGAGAAATGCAACACGGGGGCGTGTCCGGATGCCGGAGCCTCCACGAAGAAACGGCCGTCGGAAGAGGTTCCGACCGGAGCGTAAGGATGGTAGGCGCAGAACTCGACCGAACTCTCCTCCTCGGCAGGGTAATAATAATTGCCGTCCCACGAAATATTTCCCGTGAGAGCGTCGATGGAAGTCGTGCGGACATTATCCATTCTCAGAACACCGCCCCACTGGCTTCCGTCCGATGGGATGCCGGACGAAGCGTCGGAAATCTGAATGCCGTAGATCCCGACATTGTTTCCCGCAGCGGAGAGATCCTCCAATGAATTGACGGCACGGGTGGGACTCTTCGCACCGAGACGTATCACGGCACGGCCGTCTTCCTGCAATGGCTCCTCAGTACATCCATTGCACACACAAGCAAGCAGGCACAAAAACAGACTACAGATCAAATGCGAATATTCAAGAATATGTTTTTTCATGATCGGAATGTTATTTTACCCGATAAACTAAAATTGCAGGTACGGCTATATGACTCCTCCGCCCGAACCCTCGTCCCACGGAAGGACCGAAGCCCGAAGCTGACCGTCGATCAACGACAAGACCACACGCAGGGAGATTTCATTCGGAAACACGCCGCCTTCGGAAGCGATACTCCGGACGGCGTCCGTCAAGTCGGCCGTGACCGGATAAACCGTACTACCGTCTTCGCCCACCAACTCCAACGATAACAGATGCGACGGAGCATCCGTACGAGGCGGAACCAGGTCGAGCACGTAAATATCGGCGGTGAAAGAGGAGCTCCCCGCAACGGGATCGGCAGTAAAACGCACGCTCGCAGCGGCGGAGGAACAAAGTCCCGAAAGGCAATGACGCGAAAGCGAAACGCCCGAAAATGAACCGCGGCAGAAACTCAGCGGAACGAAATCCCCGATTTCCAACATGAACCGGACGTGTTTGATGCACGAACAAGGCGCAGCGGCGACCCGAACGGTGTCGCGGTAAGGAACTTCCAGAGTTTCCGACTCGACCAAACGCGTGGCGTAAGCCAACCTTTCGGGCTGGCAGACATGCTCGCCATCCCCGTCCGGCAATACATAGATTTCCGCCGTATCGTAACTCCGCTCGTTGCGCACGGCAACATTGACGCAGTCGCTATTGACGACAATGACACGATAACGGCCGACAGGCAGAACGCCGCCGAATCCCTCCGACGGGCAATCGAAAGAGAGCATCTCCCCGCCGTTCTCGGGATAGAAATAAAACCGGCTGCCGACAGGCGAAAAACCCTCGTCCCACGACAAAGCGATCTGCACGTAACCTTCTTGTTTACGATAGTCCAAACTCTCTTCGGTGCACCCCCAAGCCATCAACAGCCCGATGGATAAACATATATGAGCAATCGTTTTCATAACCGACTGATATTGATCCGCAATCAATCAATGCTTGTTGCCTCCGAACCGATAAACCACATCGAACCTCAATCCGGTCAATGCGAATTCGTTTTTCTTATCCGAACTGTTGTAATAGAAATAAGGCAGTTCCCGGTCGTAGATGTTGTAATCGGCACTGCGGTAGCCGCCGCGCACGCTCAATTCGAAACTCCAATGCCGGGACAACGGCAGCAGGTAACCGACCGACACGCCCGCGCTCCAATAAGTACCGGTGTAATTGGTCAGAGTGGTAATGTCGTCGCGGCGGTCACGCTGGTTGTTGAAATCGCCCGCTTCGCCGTAAACTCCGACAAAGAAACCCCGGAACAATCCGTCCCCCCGGAACCACAACCGGGGTTCGACGCTGTAAGCCGAAAGGCCCCAGAACTGTTTGCCGCTGTCGTAAGCCCAATCGGCGTACAATGCGGAAACCCCGACAGACCAACGCTTTGCGAAATAGACCTCGCCTGCGATATTGGGCATGAAAGTCGTTCTCTTGAAATCCGGGCAGACTCCGGCCCATGCGACCAAATCGGTCTTCAAGCCCACGATGGGATACAAGCGGCGGTTTTCCTTCCGCTGCCGGCGGGCAGCGGCGGCAGCTTCGCGCTGGCGCTGCAACTCTTCGGCTTTCCGGCGTGCAGCCTCGGCGGCTTCGCGCTCCGCTTGCAGACGGGCCATCTCCGCCGCCTTGCGCTCAGCCTCTATCCGGGCAGCCTGTGCGGCCTGACGCTCGGCCTCCAAGCGAGCCATCTCGGCAACATGGCGTTCGGCCTCCACCCGGGCGGCCTCTTCCTGCTCCGCAAGAGCAGCCAAACGCCGCTCCTCGGCCTCGGCCGCAGCACGCTCCTGCTCCAAAGCGGCAGCGAACTCCGCATCGTCCAACCGGCGCTGCAATTTCTCCTCCATAATCCGGTGCAGGTCGTACTGCACGGTGATCTCGACACGCCGGGACGCGGGGAACAGCGTCTTCAACATATATTTATAAGGTTCTCCGCCCCGTAAATCCATCAGTTTTTTCTCACGGCCCTCGAATACGCCCACATGGTCGATCAAAAAGAGAACATCCTCACGATGAGCCATCTGCGAACCTTCGACGAGCTCCCGCAACTTGGCCCAGTCTTCCGCCACCCACTTCACCTCGACCGGGAAATGCGACGAAAGAGCGTATTTGTCATTGAGGTAATCCCTGAATCCCTCCGCACGGCTGCGGGCCAAACGCTCGTTGATAGCATAGGAACCCTCTATCGAACAATATCCGCACAAGCGGACCGAATTGACGAAAATGAGACTGTCACGATAAATCTGCCGGATGAACTCGTCGAGTTTGCGCAATTCGGACGCATTATTTTCGAAATCCGGAAGAACCTGAGTCCGGCTTTGCGGATAAGTCAGATAACAACTCATGCTGCGAGCCCCCTCTCTGATGACTTGCCGGTAGGTGGAATCCGAAACCGAGAACAATGAATCCCGCTGCTCCGGGCTGCCGGACATTCCGAATGCGGAATGAACCTGCAAGACGGATACAACGCCCATAAAGACCGGTAAAAGCCGAAAAAACCAGCTAACACAATTGAAAGTACGCATAGAAGGGTTGATTATTAGTCGTTGAAAATGCAGGGAAAACCCTCTCCCAAATGGCCTCCGAGCCCGCGGAAGGAGATGAAAGAACCGATCAATATATTATTTATCAGCAACATACCTCTTCGTTAGTATGCAATTAACCTTCGATTTTTCGCCTATCTGGTTATCCGGTTGATAATCAATGTATTGCAAACTCGTTGGGGGGGGGTAATTTGTTGATATTCAATTTTTTCAGAAAAAAATTTCTGCAAAAAAAATTTTTGTAATATATTTGCTCCGAGAAATCGAACGATTTATCTTCTATCGAACGGGCAGAGAATGTCCGTTTTTTGTTTGAGGAGGCATTAGTTGCAGTACATCCATTAACCCTTCAAACAATGATAGTAGCATATTTACGAGTCAGCACCGAAAAACAGACGCTGGCAAATCAACAAAACGAAATCTCGAAATTCGCAGACAGCCGTAACCTGCACGTGGATCGCTGGGTGACGGAAATCGTGAGCGGCAAAAAGAAAGGCCGGGAACGCAAACTCGGGACACTCCTGCGCCGCATGAAACGCGGAGACACGATGATCGTAACGGAACTCTCCCGTCTGAGCCGCACCCTGACAGACATCATGGCGATTGTGGGAGAACTTCTCAAAAAGGAGGTCTGCCTGTACAGCACGAAAGATCACTACGCCTTCGACGACACGATAAACAGCAAGGTGCTCTGTTTCGCATTCGGGCTGGTGGCGGAAATCGAACGAAACCTGATATCCATGCGTACACGGGAGGCGCTGGCGCTGAGACGCGAACAAGGAATCGTACTCGGACGCCGCAAAGGCAGCTACACCAAACTGCAACAGCTCATCGACGACCGCCGCGAAATAGTGAGCATGATGAACCGCGGGCACAGCGCAGCGGCCATCTGCCGCCAATACGGAGTGGCCAGGAATACGTTCGACCGATTCCGGAAACAATACATCTATTCCATCATGCGAGGTCAAAGAAAACGCTGGAGAGTCAATGGGAACGTTGCGGAGCCGAAAGAAAAGACGATCACCGACCAGGCGGAAACGGTCGAACTCTGAACGCGCCCCCATAACCGCCCGTCATTCAGAAGAGGGGCAGGCAGGAAAGGCGCGGATCTTGCGAAAGTTCGGAGAAGAACATTTCGGGCATGCAGCCCATGTCCAACCGAATCTTTTCACCGATACCATATAATATAATAGAAACAGCGCAAAAAAACGGAAGGGGCCGACGACTGCCCCTTCCTCCTGCAAAAAAGTGCGTCACAACTTATTTGAATTCTTCATAGCTTAGTTTGCAGGATGTGAAATAAGCAGTCGGACAACCCACAGACATTGTGGCTGACAACACCCCGGCCGGCGGTGTGCGCTGAAAGAGAATTTCGATGTCCATTCATGTTCCGATACTTATTTATTAAATAAAATATTGTCAAAAAGCACTGGTTCGGAATTACGGGAACCCAACGACCGCATATCGTACAAACCACTCGGCCGAAACCCGCTCCAAGTGCCTGCATTGGCTATTTTTCCTGATATTGCGATCATTCAGTTTAGATAAAACAGCACTGACTGCGTATCTATCACTGCCCAAATATAGGAATTATATTCTTTTCTGCAAAATATTTTACAATAAATTATTTAATTTTAGCAATAAATCGTGCCGCAGGGTATCTGAAACGGGTCCGGCAATCTCCTCACCCATCGGCCCCAAAACAGCGGAAACGACCTCCGTACGACGGTTCGTGCATACGAAACAGCTTCATTCAGGCCGATGCACCCCGGAATCTCCCAAGGTGCACCCGTGTTCTTGGAGACGTTTTCAACGGCCGCACCGCCTGACAGGACTCGAAGCAGCGAACGCATAATTTGGGGCTGAAAACAAAACGGGTTGCAAACTCGATTTGCAACCCGTCTCCCGTCCTGGCGGAAAGTGAGGGATTCGAACCCCCGGAACCTTGCGGT
>ERZ857969.3814-NODE-3814-length-14251-cov-5.636236_pt1 | contig 14251 bp, 13 predicted proteins | sample MGYA00519864_ERZ857969 | MGnify/ENA primary metagenome ERZ857969 (study PRJEB31778, sample SAMEA3449382) | human gut metagenome | biome: human gut; feature: human-associated habitat; material: faeces | place: United Kingdom | collected 2010/2012 ... | reverse complement strand
TCGTGTTCAACTCGCCCAGCCAGCTGGCAAAGTTCGGCCCGGCGGCAAAGGCGGCAGGCAAAAGCGTGGGCCTGCGCATCAATCCGCAGCGCTCCACGCAGGACGGCCATGAGATCTACGACCCCTGCGCCCCGGGCAGCCGCCTTGGCACCACCCGCGCCCAGTGGGACGCCGCTGTGCAGCAGCACCCGGAGCTGCCCGCCCTGCTGGACGGCCTGCACTTTCACACCCTGTGCGAGCAGAACGCCGATGCGCTGGCCGAGACGCTCCCGGCGGTGGAAGCCGCCTTCGGCGACCTTCTGCCCCGCATGAAATGGCTCAATTTCGGCGGCGGGCACCACATCACCCGCCCGGATTATGACCTGTCCCTGCTGGAAAAATGCATCACCGGGATGCAGGCAAAATACGGCGTTCAGGTGTATCTGGAACCGGGCGAGGCATGGGCGCTGAACGCGGGCTATCTCGTCACCACGGTGCTGGACACTTTGCAAAACGGCGACACCAGCCTTGCCATTCTGGATCTGTCTGCCGCCTGCCACACGCCGGACGTCATCGAGATGCCTTACCGCCCGCCGCTGCTGGACGCGGGCGAACCGGGGGAGAAGCCCTGCACCGTCCGTCTGGGCGGGCCCACCTGCCTTGCGGGAGATGTGATCGGCGATTACAGCTTTGCCGCCCCCCTCACCGAGGGGCAGCGGCTCATCTTTGGCGATATGGCCATCTATTCCACCTGCAAGAACAACACCTTCAACGGGATGCCCCTGCCGGACATCTGGCAGCTGTGCGCGGATGGGACGCTCCGGCGTCTGGCGCACTTTGGCTACGGGGATTTCAAGTACCGTCTGGGGAGCCGCGGCGGCAGCGCCCAGCCCACAACATCCATCCAAATTTAAGCGGGCGGTCTCTGCCGCAAAAACAGGGTTCCGTCTCCGGCGTCTGGCAGGAAATGTCAGACGGCAAAGATTCTTTGCGAAGTCCGGTACAACAATTACAATACCGCAACAAATAGCACCTGTTTTCGTGCCTTTTTCACGAAGAAGCCTTCCTGTTTTTGGGAAACTTCCCCATTGACAATTCCGACTCCAGTTGGATATAATCAAGGCAAGAGGAGCACCCCAAAGGGGGCGCAGCCTTCTGAACTGCGAAACATATCCACAAAATCATCAGACTGGAGGGATACCCTATGAAGAAGCTTTCCAAGATCGTTGCCCTGCTTTTGGCAGGTGCGCTGACCATGCTCCTGTTCACCGCCTGTGGCGGCGGTGGCGGCAGCAGCAGCTCTATGAGCGAGGATAAGGACGCCGAAACTAAAGTGATGGGCCTGATCCAAAAAAAGGAAGGTGCCGCAAGCCTGCAGAATGATAGCGACATGCAGAAGATCGCTGCAGCCAAGCTGGACGAGGACCTCAAGGGCGCCTTTGATGTTTTGGGCTATAAATTCAAGGGTAATGTCCATGTGGAAGGTGAAAACGAGCAGTATTTGATCGTTACTGTGACTGCAAACTATTGGTTTGATGGAACACTGCTGAATAAGCTTCTTCAGAAGATCGAGAACAGCGACAAGCTTTCTTCTTTCAATGCAAACATCAACCAGAGTGGCAAATGGTCTAAGGTTGGTGTCGTTGTCAAGACTAACACCAGCAACAAGCAGAGCTTTGTTGCAATCACATTTAAGATTGAGAACCCTAACTATAACAAAAACAAGTAAAAACTCCTCACCTTTTTCCCCCGGAGCGTGGCTGCAAGGCCGCCCTCCGGGGCTTTTGTTGTGTTTGGGGACAATTGCCAAAAAGAACGGCGGAATTTGGGCGATATGCCTGTTGACATGCGGGGGGGGGGTATGGCTAAAATAAATTCAGACGGGTAAAGCGATTTGGGGTCGCCCAAACCGTCAGAATTTGAAAGCAGGAGGAACATTACAATGAAAATGTTCAAGCGTTTCGCAGCCGCCCTTCTGGCCGGCGTGATGGTTCTGGCAATGCTCACCGCCTGCGGCGGTGGCAGTGGTTCTGGTACATCCACGATTGGCGAGGAATTTGAAAACAAATACATCGCAGCGATTAACACTCTCCGTGGCGAGAAGGCAGAAAAACTGGAAAATGATACCGACCTGCGTGACAAGGCTCTGGCTCAGTTGGCGAAAATCAAGGAGAATGGCACGATTGCGCCTACTGATGTAAACACTACTACTGGAACGCCCAGTGCTGATGGAAAATCTGTAACAGTTGTAACGATTAACGTACTAACGGATAACAAGGGCGAAGTCGTTGATGGTGTGTGTCAGGCAAAAGAAATCACCGCCGAGTCCTTGGGTGAAATTACCAAAGGTGATGCTACTCCTGATGTTGTAAAAGCTGTGCAGGCAGTTAAGAGAGTCGGTATTGCCACTAAAGTAATCAATGGCAAAACCTACGCGGCAATAGCACTGGAAATTGTCACGTCTGTGCCGGATAAAGCTTAATTCGCAAAATTGAAGAATTGACTTGCCCCGAGGAGCACCCGCTCCCCGGGGCTTTTTGTATCCAACGAACTGACGTATTGGCTCAAAAATGATTGGAAACGATAGGGAGTCTGTACATTGACGCGGGGGAGGGGAATGCTGTAAAATATACATAGGCCCTCCGGGCATTTGGGACGCGGAAAAAGCCTGTAATTCATTTTATTATGGAGAGACCTAATATGAAAAAGTTGAAACGTCTTGTGGCCGTTCTTCTGGTCGGCATCATGGCGCTGGCAATGCTCACTGCTTGCGGCGTTACTCCCAGCTCACCTTCAATGCGCGATACTGCGCTGGAAGAGAGCGTTGCCCAGTGGACTGTGGAACTGGGCAAGAACCAAAACCTGACACTGACCCTTGATTCGGAATTGACAGAGATCAGCAATAAGTGCCTGCCTACTGCTGTCAAGGCGGTGGATGCCAGGCTTGCTTTTCCTAAGGATCAGAACGCTTACAATGACGCAGTGAAAAAGCGGGAGACATTTTTTGCTGAAGCAAAGAAGGGCAAAACGGCTGCGCTGGTGCCCGTGGACTTTCCGAGCGGAACAGAAGTCACCAAGGATACTCTGGCCTATGCCTATGCCGCTTTGAGACCGGATGTTCAGAGTAACTTGGAACAGGCTGGCGTTATAAATCCGACCAAGTTCGGCGTTACCGTTACCAAGCAGAAGGAATACACTCTGGTCCTCTTCGTGGTCAGCGAATAAGCGTACCTTCTCAAAACTTGCATTTTGCCCCGAGGAGCACCCCGCTCCCCGGGGCTTTCTGCGTCCAAGGAACGGACTTATCTGCCCGAAAATAACTGGAAAATATAGGCGGTCTGCATATTGACACGGGGGGTGTGTGTGTGCTGTAAAATAAACATAGGCCGTCCGGGCGTTTGGGACGCGGAAAAGGCCTGTAGTTTATTTTATTATGGAGGAATCTAACATGAAAAAGATGAAACGTCTTGTGGCTGTTCTTCTGGCCGGCATCATGGCACTGGCAATGCTCACCGCGTGCGGCGGTACCGGCAACGATGCAGCCACCGCGAAGTTTGAAGCCAGTGTCGAGCAGGCCTATATGGCAAAACTGAATGAGAAGTTTGGTGAGAACTTCGAAAACGATGCCGACATTAAGAAGTTGGCTGTCGAGCATATTGAAGAAATGGCCAACAACGAAACTCTGAGCATGGATGAACTTTGGAAGAAAGAAGAACTGTCTGAAAAGGCCCAGAATTGGGTAATGATTTGTTACGACGTGAACCAGGGCACCGGCAAAGCGTATGTGAAGTCCTCCTATGAGGCGGGTAAGGCAGAAACGATCGAGACGAAGAACATTGATACCTTTTTCAGCCTTGCTCAGATGAAGAGAGCGAATGTTGCTAAGAAAGCCAAGTTTACCGCGCTGGGCGTTGGCGCAAAGACCATCAACGGCAAGACCTATGTTGCTATCGGCTTTAGAGTGGAAGGTTGATCTGCACAGTAATTGAATCACATCCCGCCCCGGAGAGCACCCGCCCTCCGGGGCTTTTTTGCGTCAGAACCCTCCCCGAGGGAGCTGGCAAAGCCGTCAGGCTTTGACTGAGGGAGTTCGCTTTTTTGCGCCTTTTTGTGACAAACCCCGTCTGCTGTGGTACAATAAAAGGGTATCGAACCAAGACAGAAAGGACGTTTCCATGCAGCTGTTTGAACTGGTGTCCCCGCGGCTGTTCCGCCCGCTGGCGGGGCCGAACCGGGCGTTTTATGCCGAGCTGCTGCTTCTGCTCTGGGAGGAATGCCGCCATACGGCGGACTACAGCATCTCCCGGGCAGAGGCGGTGAGCCGTGCCGAAGATTACTTTGCCGCGCTGGCAAAGCCCCTTGCGCTGGACGCGGACGGTGCGGGCGATGAGGACGAGCAGCCCACCCGCGACCCCCACACGCTGGCGGTGGGCTTTCTGCTGCGGCTGCGCCGCACCGGCTGGCTGGAAGAGACCCCCGGCAGCTATGAGGGTGAAGCGTCCCTTGCCTTTGTGCCGGAGGTGACTCCGCTGCTGGAAGCGCTGGAAGAGATCCTGAACCCCCGCGTGGTCACCTACACCGGCAAGCTGTACAAGGCGTGGCAGCTGCTGGGCGGCATCGGGCAGGAAAAAAGCCCCTACGAGAACGTTCTGCGGGAGGTGGATTCCGACCTTGACGCCCTGAACCGCTCTCTCCGGGCGCTCAACGCCTCCATCGGCCACTACATCGACCGGCTCACCCGCAACCGCACCCCGCAGGAGGTGCTGGAGCTGTTCGACCAGTACGAAGAAAAGGTGGTGGCGGCCGCCTACCATCGCTTCAAGACCAGCGACAACCTGTTCAACTACCGCGCCTTCCTCGAAGAGGGACTGGACGACTGCGAGACGAACTACCTGCCCCAGCTGGCGCTGGATTACGCCCGGGTGGAGCGCTGCGCCCCGAGCGAGGCCACTCCCGCCGTCCGCGCCCTCATCCAGAAACAGCGGGACGCCCTCGAAGAGATGAGCACCCTCATCCGGGAGATCGACGCCAGCCACGTCCGCTACCGCAAGCGGGCCGTTCAGCGGGCGCAGTTCCTGCTGCTGAGCGACCGCTCGGCCCAGGGCAGCGTCACCGCCCTGCTGCGGCGGTACGCTGAGAACATCAAAACGCCCGACCAGCTCTTTGAGCCGGACGACGGCCCGCTGGCCGCACGGCTCAAGCTCTGGCCGGTGCAGGTCTTCGGCGAAAAGCCGCTCTATCCTCCGGCCGCACCCCGCACCGACGCGCCGCTGGCCCCGGTGCAGGCCGGACAGTTGGACGAAGAGCAGCTCCGCCGGGAGCAGAAGCTCCTGCTGGACTACGCCCGGATGGCCGTCACCGAGGAGAACGTGGACATCCTCGCCCGGCAGGCGCTGGCCGCGCGGCCTTCTGTCTCGGCGTCCACCCTCGCCGACGAATACCCGAACGACTTCGCACGCATCATCGGACTGCACACCTACTCCCAGTCGCCGCGCCGCTGTTATGACATCCAGCTCACCGGCGAGTGGGCCACGCGGGGCGGCTTCCGGTTTGAAGAATTTACTCTGACACCCCGCAAGGAGGACGCCGAAGATGACCGAAACGAATAAAATGCTGGAAGAGTGCGCAAATTATCTGCTCAACCACTGCTTTGTGCTGGGCGGCGTGGAGGACCAGCGCGCCAAATATCTCTATGTTCAGGACCACCTCAACGAGGTGCGGGCCGTGTTTGCGCCGCTGGGCTACTCGGTGGTGCTCTACCCCGCCCCGCTGCAGGCGGCGGCCCTCGTCAACGAGCATGAGGGCAGTCAGGCCCGGCTTCTGAAGTACGAGAGCATCCTGCTCTTAGTCCTGCGCCTGCTCTATCTCCAAAAGCGGGAGAGCCTCTCGGCCAGCGCCGACCAGGTGCTGGTGACGGTGGAAGAGGTACAGGCCGAATTGCAAAAGATGAACCTGCCCCGCCGCCTCGACCAGCCCACGCTGGAAAAGCTGCTGCGCACCCTGCGCCGGTACAATCTGGCCCGGCCGGTGGGGCGGCTTTCCGGGTTGGATAGTCGCATCGAAGTATTCCCCACTGTATTGCTCGCTCTGCCGGATTCCGACCTTGCGGACGCTGCCGCCGAGGTAACCCGCACCCGCAGTGAGCTTTCGCTTTATGAGCGGCCGGAGGACGGCACCGCTGCCGTGGAGGTGGAAGAATGATAGAACTGAAACGCCTGAAGCTCATCAACTGGCACAACTTTGAGAACGTCACCTTCGACTGCGCCCGGCTGACCTACATGATCGGCGTCAATGCCGTGGGCAAGACCACCATCCTCGACGCCATCCGCTACTGCCTGACCACCAACCGCAACTTCAACGCTCTCGGCAACAAAAAGAGCGGCCGCACCCTGCAAGGCTCTGTCCACGCCAAGCAGCGCGGCGAGAACGCCTACCGCCGCCCGGGCCGCACCGTGGCCTACATCGGCGCGGAGTTCTGGGACAGCATCAAGCGCACCCACTTCGTCATCGCCGTCCGGGTCGAGTCGGAAGGCCCCATGCAGGAACTCCATCCCGGCGACCAGACCTGGTATATCTCCGAGGACGGCTGCACCCTCGAGCAGCTGCCCTTCATCGACCCCCGCACCGGCGCGCCCAGCTCGAAAGAGAACTTCAAGCCCGCTGTGGGCCGTCTCTCCTACACCCGCAGCCCTGGCGAAGCCCGCGACCGCATCTGCCGGGCGCTGGGCATCGGCCGCGCCGCAAGCCCGCTGGGCAAGAAGTTCAACGAAGTCTTCCAGATGGGTACCAGTATGGACGAGATCCCCAACTTCCGGGAGTTTTTATATCAGTACATCCTGCCTCAGCCCGAGCTTGATTTGGAGGCTTTGCAGGGCGACCGGGTGGAGCTGGAAAACCTCCACGCCGTGCTGGCCGAAGCCCAGACCCGCGCCGCCGCGCTGGAACAAATCGTGGACTATGGCCGCGAAGCTGCCCAGAAGGAAACGGAAGCCCTCGTCAACCGAGGCACTGCCCTGCTGGCCCGTGCTGAGGAAGCCGCCGCCGGGACGAACACCTGGCAGGAGCATCTTGCCGCCGGAAAGCGCCAGCACGAAGAGCTGACAGCCCGCTACGCCGCCGCAAAAGACGCCGAAGCCGAGGCCCGCCGGGCCTACCTCTCGGCCCACAGTGCCGCCGCCAGCGGCGAGGGCCGGGCGCTGGACGCCCTGAGTGAAGAGCTGGCCCGCAAAAAGACCGCACTGGACAAGGCCGGCCGGGACGCTTCCAGAAGCGAAGCCGCCGCAGGCAAAGTACAGAGCCTCTTGCAGAGCTTGCAGCGCAGCGGCTTTGCCATCGAAAAATCGCTCTGGCCTGCCTCACTGACGGCGGAGACTCTGCCTCAGCTCCAAAGCGCCCTTGCCGGGCTGGAAAAGCCGCTGGAAGAGCAGTATTTCGCCGCACGGCAGAGCGCCGACGCCCTCACCGCCGAAGTACAGGAAAAGCAGGCGGAGCTGGCCTCCGTCTCGGGAGGCCGGTGGGTCTACCCCCACGGCGACGCCGCCACCAGAGTGCGGGACGCCGTGAACGCTGAGCTCAAGAGCCGCGGCATGACGCCGGACGCAAAAATCTTCTGCGAACTGCTGAGCGTCGAGGACGAGAGCTGGCAGGACTGCGTGGAAGCCTGCCTCGGCGACCGCCGGTTCGACATCCTCGTGCCGCCTGCCCACTACGCCGCCGCCAAGAGCGCCTTTGTGGCCCTGCGGGACAAGGTCGGCCCCATCAGCCTGCTGGATACCCCCAGCATCCGCACGGCCAACCGCAAGGCCGACGCCGCCCCTGCCGACAGCCTCGCCGCGCAGGTCCGAAGCGAGAACCCGCTGGCCGCACAGTATGCCGACACCATCCTGCGGCGCATCGTCTGCTGTGACACCCCCGACACACTGGAAAACTATCCCGACAGCGCTACCCGCGACCTGCTGCGCCACCACCCCTTCCGCCTCGAGCGTCTCCGCACACCCCAGCGGTATATCGGCCTTGACGCCCGCCGCGCCCGGGCCGAAGCGCTGACGAAAGCTCTGGATGAGCTGACTGCCCGCAGCAAGGAAGCCGCACAGTCTGCCGCCGCCCTCAAAGCCGCACGGGACAGCTATCAGGATGTGCTGCACAGCAGCGTCATGGATGAGCTGGCCGCGCTGTGGGACGCCCGCGCCGCGCTGGAAGCGGCCCGCGCCGACTGCACCGCACAGGAGCAGAAGCTGACCGAGTGCCGCGAGAACCCGATGCTGCAGCAGCTTTACAAAGAGGACGAGGCCCGCGAGGCCGCGTGGGACGCCGCCCGCGCCGCTGTGGAGACAGCCGGCGGCGACATCCGTGTCTGCGAAAAGCAGCTGGCCTCCTGCGAGGCTGAGCAGACCAAGGCAGAAGAGACCGCCAGGCAGGCAAAGGACGCCGCCGACCGGTTCTTCGGGCAGTACCCGCTTTTGGAGCCGCTGGCACGGGAGCGCTTCGCGGCCCTGAGCAAGGACAAAGGCCCGCGCTATGCGGCCCAGTCCGCCGAAAAGGCACAGGCCCGGCTGGACGACGCACTGGCCGTCTACCTCACCGGCACCCTCGAGCCTGCCCAGAAAGAGTACAACACCCGCTACGTCTGCGATCATCCGCTGGGCCTTACAGGCATCGAGCAGTACCGCGCCCAGCACGAGAGCCTCGTGCGCATTGATTTGGAGCGGTACGCCGCCCGCCTCGAGCAGGCACAGCGCGACTGCAAGGACCGCTTCCGCAAGGACATCCTCTTCCGGATGAAGGATGACATCTTCAACGCACGGCGGCAGTTCCGGGAGCTGAACAAGGTAATGGAACAGCTGACCTACGGCGAAGAGGTCTACCGCTTTGAGCTTGGTCCCAGCCGCGACCCCCAGCTGGCCGCATTCTATCAGGTCATCGTGGACAAGGGAAACCAGCAGATGACCGACGGCGACTCGCTGGACAACCTCGCCGCCACCGCCGACCCCGTCTATGAGCGTCAGGTGGACGAGCTGATGGAAAAGATCATGGCCGATGTGGACGAGAACACCCGCGCCCGGCAGGAGGGCCGCCGCCCCGAGAATGTCACCCTTTCGGATTATGTAGACTACCGCACCTACCTCGACTACGACATCAAAGTGACCAACACCGTCTCCGGCCAGCAGGCTTCCCTTTCCCGCGTCAGCCGCGATTCCTCCGGCGGCGAGAATCAGGCCCCCTTCTATGTAGCTATCTGCGCGTCGCTGCTCCAGATCTACCAGAAGAGCGAGAACAGCATCCGTCTGGTGCTGCTGGACGAAGCGTTCAGCAAGATGACCAGCGACCGCATCCGCCCCATGATGGAGCTGTTCCGCCGGATGCAGCTGCAGGTCCTGCTCATCTCCACCGTCGAGAAGAGCACCGCCATCCAGCCCTACTGTGACATCACCTATTCCATCGTGCGCCACGGCGACGTGAACGCCATCGCGCCCTTTTACCGTCTGAATGCATCGGAGGAAATTGGATCTTGAACGAACATCTTGTAAAATTCTGGCTCTTTGCCACCCACTGGACCGAGCTGGACACCTTTGACACCGAAGAAGAGCTGAACGACGAGATCGAACTGCTCCACCGCCAGAACCTGCCTACCAAGGTGCGTCAGCGCACCAAAAAGGACGGCGGCGAGGAGCTGGTGCTCTACGTCAAGCAGGCAGACCGGGATTATGCCCGCTACTGCACCGGCTGGCGGCCCGGGATGTAACAAGGAGTACCCATGTCAAAGCAGAAAATACAGTTATCCGACCACTTTGATTACAGCCGCCTTTTGCGGTTCGTGCTGCCCTGCGTCGGCACCATGCTGTTCACCTCCATCTACGGCATCGTGGACGGCCTGTGCGTCTCGAACTTTGTGGGCAAAACGGCTTTTGCAGCGGTCAACCTTATCATGCCCGTGCCGATGCTGGTCGGCTCGGTGGGCTTCATGCTTGGCACCGGCGGCAGCGCCATCGTGGGCATCACGCTGGGCGAGGGCGACCGGGAAAAGGCCGACCGCTATTTCAGCCTCTTCGTCTGGACGGGCCTCCTCGCGGGCATCGTTCTCTCCGCTGTCGGCGTTCTCATCGTCCGCCCGGCGGCGGCGCTGCTGGGCGCAGAGGGCGAGATGCTGGATTATGCCGTCCGGTATGGCCGCCTCCTGATGCTGTCCCTGCCCTTCTTCATTTTGCAGAATATGTTCCAGAGCTTCTTCGTCACCGCCGAAAAGCCCCATCTGGGCTTCGCCTTCACGGTGGCGGCAGGCGTTACCAACATGGTATTGGACGTCGTGCTGGTGGGTATGCTTCACGGCGGCGTCGAAGGCGCGGCCATCGCCACTTTCATCAGCCAGACTGTGGGCGGCGTGCTGCCGGTGTTCTACTTCCTTAATAAGCGCTCCACCAGCTCTATCCATCTGGGCCGCGCCCAGTGGAACGGCGGCGTCATCCGCAGCGCCTGCATCAACGGCTCTTCCGAGCTGATGACCAACCTTTCCATGTCGCTGGTCAACATTCTTTACAATTACCAGCTCCTCCGCTTTGCCGGTGAAAACGGTGTCGCGGCTTATGGCGTCATCATGTATGCGGCGTTCCTGTTTGTGGCCGTCTTCGTGGGCTATGCCGTCGGCAGCGCCCCCATCGTCAGCTACCACTACGGCGCACGCAACCACGCCGAGCTGAACAACCTTTACTCCAAGAGCCTCCGCCTCATCGGCGTCATCGCCGTCGTTATGACCGCCCTCTCCATGCTGGTCATCCCCTATGTGGCCCGCATCTTTGTGGGCTACGACGCCGAGCTGCTGGCACTGACCAGCCACGCCTTCCGCGTCTACGCCCTGAACTTCTTCCTCATGGGCTTCAATGTCTACGGCTCGTCCTTCTTCACTGCTCTGGGCGACGGCGTGACCAGTGCGCTCATCTCCTTCCTGCGCACTTTGCTGTTCCAGCTGCTGGCCCTCATCTTCCTGCCCATGGTTCTGGGCATCGAGGGCGTCTGGCTGGCCGTCACGGCAGCCGAGGCCGGTGCGCTCTGCGTCACGGTACTGATGTTCATCACCAAGGACAAAGTTTTCCACTATCGCAAAGCATCCTGTTGAAAAGAAAGGCCGTCGGGATCTCCCGACGGCCTTTTTGCTGTTATTCGAACCGGTATTCCACCAACTCACAATTTTTGATGCCGGCGGCGGAATACTCCTCGTTGGTCATGTCGTGGAAATAGGACTCCACCACCCGGGCGATGCCGTTGTGGGCCACCAACAGGTAGGTTTTGTCCGGTTGGTCCCGCAGTTCGTCCAGCAGGTTGTAGATGCGCTGGGCCAGCTGCATCATGCTCTCGCCGCCGTCGTAGCGGTCGGCAAAGCAGGTCTTGGAGATGCGGAACTTCTCGCCGTTGCGGGGTGTGCCCTCGTACTTGCCAAAGCACTGCTCCCGCAGGCGCGGCTCACACCGGGCGGGGATGCCGGTGGCATCGGCAATGGCTTTTGCCGTGTCGGCGGCGCGGGACAGGGGAGAATACAGGATCTCGTCGATGGCATAGCCGCCGGCCTTCACCTTCTGGCCCAGGGCCCGGGCCTGCGCCCGGCCCCGCTCGGTGAGGGGACTGTCGGTCATGCCGCAGATCTTGTTTTCCACGTTCCACACGGTCTCGCCGTGGCGGGTAAAATACAGCTTGTGCATGGCAGCTCCTTACTTGCAGTAGCCCGCCTCGATCTCCTGGATGCGGGCATAGAAAAAGTCGTTGGCGGGGGTGGGCATGCCGTACTTTTTGGCCCGGGCGCGTACCACACCGGCAAATTCCTCCACCTCGGTGGGACGCTTTGCCAGCACGTCCTGCCGCATGCTGGGCATGCCGTCCGGGTTGAAGGTGGGCATGGCAGTGCGCAAAAACTGCTCGTCGTTGTCGCGGGGCAGGGGCACGCCCTCCAGATTGGCCAGCCGGATGACCTCCTGCATGGCCTCGTGCATCTTGGCCTGTGCCTCGACCGACCGGCACAGCCCGCCGTAGGTCAGGTCAAAGGCGGCGGCTGCCTGATTCAGACCGTCGTTCACCATCAGCTTGTTCCACTGCTTGTACAGGATGTCGCTGCAGGGTTCGTTGGCGATGCCGCAGGCGTCCAGATAGTCGGCCACGGCCTGCACACGGACGGTCATAGCACCGTCCCGCTCGCCGAACTGGATCTTGCCTGCCTGGTTGAACACCAGTGTGCGGCCGCTGCGGGTGGCATCCATACCGATGGCCACGCTCCACAGGGCGCGGCCAGGGTAGGCGGTTTCGATGTGCTCCTCGCTGGTGATGCCGTTGAGCACGCTGAGGATGACGGTGTCCGGGCCCACAAAGTTCTTCATGTCGGCAATGGCCTGGTCCAGCACGGTGGCCTTCACCGCCACCAGCAGCAGGTCCACTGGCTTGCCCTGGGCCGGGGGGACGTAGGAAAACCGGCATTCCTCGCCGTTGCACACCACCGGCTGGGCGGCGTAGCGGGCAATGCGGGCTTCGTCGGCAATCACCTGCACGCCGGGCATTTTGCGCCCGAACAGGATACCAAGGGCCCCCAGACCGATGAGGGCCGAAGTTCTGATCTGCTTCATAACAGTTCCTCCGAGATCTTCTGCAGGGTGCCGTCCGGCAGCAGGTGCACCCGGCTGCCCTCGTCGATGCCCAGCCGGGTGAGTTCTTTGTCCGGGTAGGGCAGGGTGCAGCAGGCACCGTCGGTGCCCTCCAGCACCACATCGCACAGCACAGGCAGCCCGGCGGGCAGTTCCTCACAGCCGTACATCTGCTCTTCAATGCGCAGCACACGGTATCCCGGCATGGCACAGCGCTCCTTTGCATTTATGATAAGTATAATCGTATTATAGCGCAACCGGCTGCCGCCGTGCAAGAGGTTCCTTTGCCGGGTCTTTGCCGCCCCGGCGGCTTGACAGTGCGGTAGGGGAATTGATACAATAAACAGTATCACACAAAACGGGGGAACAGCATGAATATTACGGAACTTCGTTATCTGGTGGCCATCATGAAGTGGGGCTCGGTGAGCGCGGCGGCAAAGCAGATGTACGCCGCCCAGCCCAACGTGAGCAAGGCGCTGAAGAACCTGGAAGAGGAATACGGCATCCGCATGTTTGAGCGCTCGTCCACCGGCATGATCCCCACCGAACAGGGACGGCACTTCATCGAGCAGGCCCAGCGGGTGCTGCAGGAGGTGGACCGGCTGGACGCTGACGCCCGCCGTCGGCAGGGCGAGTGCGCAGAGCTGCGGGTGGCCCTGCCCCATGCCACCTATGCGTCCTATGCGGCGGTGGATTTTCTGCAGCAGGCGGCGGGCAGCGAGCAGCTGCGGGTGCACATCCGGGAGGCCGGTTCCATGGAGGGGCTGGACTTTGTGCTGCGCCGGGGCTACCATCTGGCCCTGCTGCGCTACGCCGAGGAGGACGAGGACTACTACAGCCGCTACTGTGCCCGGCGCGGGCTGCACCGGGAGCAGATCATGGAGTTCGAGTACCGGCTGCTGGTGAACCGCGACAGCCCGCTGGCCCGGCACGAGGTGCATGACCTGGCCGAGCTGAACCGCTACACCGAGGTGCTGCACGATGACTTCCAGCTGCCGGGCGAGGAAGGCAGCAGCCTGCGCTGGCAGGTGAACGAGAACCGCCGGGTGCATGTGTACGAGCGGTGCAGCCAGTTTTCCATTCTGCAGAGCCTGCCCACGGCCTACATGTGGGCGTCGCCCATGCCGCAGCGGGCACTGGAACAGTACCATCTGGTGCTGAAAAAATGCCCGGCCCAGAACCAGCGTATGCGGGATGTGCTGGTGTACCCAGACAAGGGCGGGCTGCGCCCGGAGGAGGAAAAGTTCATCGAGCTGCTGCGCCGTCAGGCGGCCCTGACCGTAAAGTAAGGGGCAGACCGGTTAAGAACTGGTAAAAACCAGGACCGCAAAAACCGCCGGGATCGGCAAAGAAATTTGACCCCACAGCCGGAACGATGTGTCGTTCCGGCTGTTTTTGTGTGCAGATAAGCGCAAAAAAGAAACGGAGCTGCAACTAAAAAACTTTGCTGGTATATCAATTTGGATATGCCGGTATGCCGGAACCAGAGTATCGCTTTTATGAAAAATATGTTAACATGAGCACAGAAAGTTGGCTGTCCTGCATGGAAAAGATGGGATGATTTTCCAGACGGAACAGCAAAACCGAAAAGGAGGTTTCTGGCATGATCAGTTTCTTACTCTGTCTTGCGATCCTGATCGTGGGCTACTTTG
>ERZ857969.3811-NODE-3811-length-14261-cov-7.465437_pt1 | contig 14261 bp, 18 predicted proteins | sample MGYA00519864_ERZ857969 | MGnify/ENA primary metagenome ERZ857969 (study PRJEB31778, sample SAMEA3449382) | human gut metagenome | biome: human gut; feature: human-associated habitat; material: faeces | place: United Kingdom | collected 2010/2012 ... | reverse complement strand
ACCGCTACTGCCTGCGCTGTAATCCGTCCCCTGGTGACTATAACGGGTATCTGACGGCCTATGATCTGGATGTCCAGCGGCAGAACATGGCGCAGGAAGAAGCATCCCGCATGGAAATGGGCGGCATGGCATGAGTTGGAACGGAGCTCGTGCCAGAGGGCCTCCCGTTTTCTATGGCAGCTGCGCAGATTCCCGTTGACTTGTGGGCGATCCTGTGGTAGTTGTGTTGTGTACCAACACAGGACGGAAAAGAAAAATAAAAACTGGAGGTACAAAATGAAAAAACTGCAAATCATGGCGGGTATGCTGAGCGTGCTTCTCCTCGCAGGCTGCGGCGGAGCCGGAGCATCTGCGAAAACGACAGAAGGAGATCCGCCGCAAGTGGCATCTGCCGCCGCTTCCGGGACCACAGCGGCGCAAAATGGAAACGAAAACCCTTCGGAGGTCGTAACACAAGATGAGGCAGAACGCCCCGGCCCTGTCGATGCGGAGCCGTCGGGAGAAAAGAAAACCACTTCCTCTGCCGGAGAAACAAAACCCAAAGCGGAAGATCCTCCGGTGCAGGTGCTGCCTGCCGAGACTGTGCCGCCCGAGGCTCCGCCCACAGAATCCGACCCCTCTAAACCCGTGACGGACGAGACAGCTCCCCAGCCGGAGGAGAAAGTTTTTGACATGGACTACTGGCTGGGCTATGCCAAGGACTATGCCGTGGGCATTGGTCTGCGGCTGGATGAAAATGCGGCAGATAGCTGGGACACACCCATTCGGTGCAGCAGTAAGACGGAGGATGTTCTGGCCGCCTATATCCGGGATGATCTGACATATTATAAGAACGAGGAAGGCTGCACCGCTGTGTGGATATGGGCGGAACAGGTGGGAGATGGACAGTACGAACTGTTCATCGGTCGCGGGTAACGCAAAATTTATATAGGAGAAAGGCTCTCGTGGAGGGCCTTTTTCTTATGGCAAAATTTAGGAGAATGGGAGGGTTAATTTGAAACAAATTATCAAGTGTGGGACGGCGTTTTTGCTGGCGCTGGTGCTGTGTTTATGCCTGCTGCCTACCACAGCTTTTGCGGCATCTAAGCAGGTGTATATTTGGAATTTTCCGCTGTCAGATGACACCCTGAAGTCCAGCGGCAAGTGGGGGCATGAGGCGTTAAACCTGCGGTTTGGGTATCATGTGGCAGCTGGCAACTACACGCAGTTTCGGTGCCTGGATTCCTGGCAGGGAGAGGTGGCCTACTGCATTGAGCCGGGTGTGCCGCAGAAAAACTATGATTCCCTTACGGACCACGATGACACCTGGTGGGACCGCATGACCCTGCCTGCCGGGCATCCCCTTACGCCCCGCGAGGTGCAGCGGCTGATCGGGCGGGTTATGAGCTACGGCTACCACGGCTCTATCGGCGGGGGCTGGTGGGCGGATGTGGAAGCTACGGCGGAGAAAATGGCCTGGGCCTATGCCACGCAGATCCTCATTTGGGAGGTGGTGGTAGGCGAACGGGACAGCAGCTTCCGCCACATGGATGCGAAGTCTATGGGTTATAACGAAGCCTTGGAACGGGTGGATAGTACCCATCCCCTGCGGAGCAAAATTCTCAGCTACTATAACTCCATCGTGTCCTCGGTGCAGACCCACAGCAAGCGTCCCAGCTTTTGCGGGTCCTTGCCTTCCAATGCGGGGACGCTGGAGCTGAGTTGGGACGGAAGCAAGTTTGTGGGCAGCGTTACGGACACCAATGGAATGCTGGGAAAGTACAGCTTCGGCTGTGAGGACGCGGACTTGACTTTCAGCAAGAGCGGGAATGTGCTGACGGTTTCCACGGAGAAGCCTATCCCGGAGGCTGTCACCGTGGTGGGCAGCAAAAATGGCTCTACCCATGCGGGCGTGGTAGTCTGGGGCGACGGCGTGTGGGAATCGGCTACCGGTATTCAGGATGTGGTCACCTATTCGGCCAGCGTTCGGGACCCAGTGACGGCTTATCTCAAAATCAAGACCGCTGCCATCCCCGGCAGGATCACGGTAAAGAAAGTGGACGCCGAGGGTGCGCCTTTGTCCGGGATCCGGTTCCTGCTGGAATCCTCTGCGGACCAGGTGAACTGGCAGGATGTGAGTACGGTGGAAACGGATGCGGGCGGCTCGGTTTGCTGGGAAGATTTGACAGCAGACGGCGGCACCTACTACCGGGTGACGGAGGTGCAGGCGGCGGAGGGAATGACGCTGCTGGCGGAGCCTTTGTTTTTGGGGACGCTGGATGCAAGCGACCGGGACATCACCATTACCGCCTGCAACAATGCGGGCTTTGCGCTGCCCTTTACGGGCGGGGCGGGATTCACAATTTATATTCTGTTTGCGGCACTCATGCTCGGCATGGGTGTCGGCACGGGTGTTTATTTTTGCAAAAAAACCACGATGAAAAAGGAGAACTGAACGATGAAGAAAACAAAACGACTTTGGGCGCTGCTCCTGGCTGTGGTCATGGCCTTGGGGCTGGTCACCACGGCGTTCGCGGCGCCGACCATTGACTCCGGGCGAAAGGCGTCCCTTTCCCTTTACAAGTACGACATCACGGCAGCCAGCGCAGACGGGGCGTGGGATGCGGCGTCCTATGTCAGCACCGGGGTGCAGGACGATGCCGTTACCGACAAGCTGGCAAAGTACGCCATTCAGGGCGTGGAGTTTAGCTATCTGCGGGTGGCGTCCATCTCCACTTACAGCCAGCGGGAGAATGGACAATATAAGGTGGGCGTGCTGTATGGCTTTGCGGACGACGCAGTGCTCCAGGCCATTGGACTGACTAAGGCGGACGCTTACAAGAGAGGGAACGGCGTGTTCTACTTTACCTCCGACAAGCTGAACAAAGCCCTGGCGGACGCTTTGGCCGACAATGCTACCACCGTCAAAAATGCGCTGGAGATTGCCGTCCGGAACGGCGGGGCCATGCCCGAGACGGATGAAAACGGACACAGCAAGGTCGGTGGACTGGAGCAGGGGCTGTATCTGGTGGTGGAGACCCGTGTGCCGGAGAATGTCACCAGCACCTGCAACCCGTTTTTGTTTCCCTGCCCATGACCACCATGGACGGCAAAAACTGGAACTACGATGTGACCGTGTACCCGAAAAATCAGACCGGCAATCCCACGCTGGAAAAAACCGTCCGGGAGGGCAAAAACAGCACCGGCAAGAACGACGGCACGGGGGATATTACGGACGGCTATGCACACACCGCCACCGCTTCTGTGGGGGATGTGGTGGAGTATCAGATCATCTCTAAGCTGCCCACCATTACCTCTAAGGCTACCAGTTTGACTGCTTATACCTTTGTGGACACGCTGAGCGAGGGAATCCGCTACAACAGAAGCGATGTGGTCATCGAGTTCTTCCGGGATGCCGGATGCACAGATCAGATTACGGCATGGGACGAGGATTCCGGCAAGTTTGTCGTCAGCTATGATGACGCACAGAACACCATGACCATTGGTATGACAGAGACCGGGCTGGCGGACATCAACGAATCTGAGAGCGTCTACACGGGCAGCGTGAAGCGTGGTTACAGCGACTGTACCATGCGGATCACCTATGCCGCTACCCTTACCGCTGACGCACAGCTGGGCGACAGCGACAACCCCAACGAGGTGGTGCTGACCTGGAAGCGCACCAATACCGGTTACTTTGATACGCTCCAGGACTGCTGCCATGTGTATACCTACGGTGTGGATGTCCTGAAGCAGTTTTCGGACGGCAAGGGCGACCTGACGAATGTCAACTTCCTGCTGCACAACGACACGGACGGCTATTTTGTGACGGCGGAGCTGGTGGGCGGTGTGTACTATGTCACCGGCCATGAGGCGAAGGAGAGCAAGGCCACGGTGTTCGTGCCCAACGGAGAGGGACACATCCGGGTCATGGGTCTGGAGGACGACACCTATACGCTGACGGAGACCGCCACGGACAAGGGGTATGTGCTGCTGAAGGACGGCGTTGAAATTGTCATTACCGCTACCGAAAGTGATTCGGCTTGCGAGACCTGCGGCGCAAAGCTCCTGACGGCCAGCGGCAGCGTCAACGGCGACGCGGTGGACATGGAGGACGGCAATGCCATCGTGCCGCTGACGGTCATCAACAACCCCGGCTTTGACCTACCTAAGACAGGCGGTTACGGCACCTGGATGTTCACCGTGGGCGGCTGTATGCTGCTGGGCGTGGCGGCGTTTATTGTGGTCCGGGGGCGGAAGCACAATAGGAACGACCAGTGAAGTGGCGACTGCTGGCGGTAGCCTGCGGAGTCATTGCGCTGGGGCTACTGCTCTACCCACTTATGGGTGAACTGGTAAGTAAAAAGTATCACTCGGATGTGGAGGCGGTGTACACCGCCGCTATTGCGGACACTGACAATACGGAGCTGGCCGAGCAGCGTCGGGCGGCGGAGATGTATAACGCCATGCTGCGAGGCGAGGCGGCGGTCAGTACGGGAGGGGCTTCTGTCCCTCCCTTGGCCTATGCGGAGCAGCTCACCGTGGGCGCAGCCATGTGTACTATCGACATCCCGAAGATCGGCGTGTATCTCCCGGTGCGGCACGGCACGGGGGCGGAAACGCTGGAGTGGGCCGTGGGGCATGTGGTGGGAACTTCCCTGCCTGTGGGCGGGGCAGGCACCCATGCGGTGCTGTCCGCTCACAGTGGGATGGCCAGTGCGAAGCTGTTTTCGGATATTGACCAGTTGGTGAAAGGCGATGTTTTCTATATCCATGTACTGGGTGAGGTGCTGGGCTACGAGGTGGACCAGATCGCCACGGTACTGCCTTCGGACACATCGCTGCTGCAAATCGAGGACGGACAGGACCTGGTGACGCTGGTGACCTGTACGCCCTTTGGGGTGAACACCCACCGGCTGCTGGTGCGGGGACATCGGGTGCCGTATGTGCCGGAGCTGGTGGTAGAAAATGGAAAAACTCCGAAGGCTGCGTCTTCGTGGACGCAGCACTATCTCACGGGTTTGGGCATCGGCCTTGGTGTGTTGGCTGCGGCTGGCGGGGTCTGCTTCTTTGCAAGGAGGAAACGCCGTGGGTAAAAAAGCTACTTTGTTGGCGGTGGCGCTGGCCGTGGCGGGGCTTTGTATTCTGCTGTGGCCGGTGGTTTCCGGGCATAGGCTGCAAGCGGACATGAGCGCGGCGGCACAGGGCTTTTTGGAGGAGGCGAGACAGTCATACCCCGAGTTGCTGGCGGACTTGCAGGGATATAACCAGCGTATTTATTCAGAGCGGCAGGCGGGACTGGCCGACGCTTTGGCCTGTGAGGAGCCTGCTGTATTGCTGAGAGACTACGGCGTGGAGGACGAGATCATAGGTGTATTGGAGATACCCACGCTGGAGCTGGTCATGCCGGTCTACTTGGGCGCGTCGGATTCGCACCTTGCCGCAGGGGCGGCGGTGCTGGGGAACACTTCGGCGCCCATTGGCGGCGTAAATACCAACTGCGTTATTGCCGGGCATAGAGGATGGTATGGCGCGGATTATTTTCGGCACATAGACCGCTTGCAGGCGGGCGATATGGTAACGATTACGAATCTATGGGAAACACTCACCTATGCCGTGGTTGATATGAAGATCATCCAGCCGGACCAGGTGGACAAAATCAAAATCCAGCCGGTGCGTGACCTGCTGACGCTCATCACCTGCCATCCCTACGCCAGCGGCGGACGGCAACGGCTGGTGGTGTATTGCGAAAGAAGGAAGTGATGCATTATGGAGCCTATTGGCAAGGCCACATTTGTCGGGGACGATGATATTCTCTATTACGATGCAGAGGCGTTTCTGGACTGCATCCGGGCGGAACTGCCCTACCGGGATACCACCGGGTTTCGCTACGAAGTCCTGACAGACGACCCTACCGTCTGCAAGGCGGCAGATGATATTTTACATGATTTCTTCGGTGAAGAAAATCCATATACGCTATCTGAATACACACAGAAAATAGGAGGGATCTAAAAATGTTTACATCCGAGAAAATGGTGAAATTCCTGCGGGAAAAATACCCGCCCGGCACCCGCATTCGGCTGGTTTCCATGGAGGACCCCTATGCGCCGGTAGCACCCGGCACAGAGGGTACGCTTGTGTGCGTAGATGACGCCGGGCAATTTCAGATGAAATGGGACAATGGGCGGACTCTGGCCCTTATCCCCGGCCAGGACAGCTTCACTGTCCTGCCGCCCGAACGCAGCGTGCTGAAGTTGTATATGCCGCTGACTGCCGAACTCTACGAGCCGGATGAGTGGGGCGATATGCCGGAGGAGGCGGAACGGCTCACCGGCGGCGAATTGGCATCGTATGAGGACAAGATCCGCAGCGCCTTATTCAAAAACCGCATGCAGGAGGAACAGGTCAGAGGCGTCATGTACTGGTACAGAAAACCGGACAGCGTCAACGACAAGGTACATTCCGTTGTCTTCGATGTGGAGCAGCGGCACGGCAGGCTGTGGGGCGTGGCGGAGTGTCAGATCAGCGGTGAACTGTCGGCTGTGGAGCTGGCTGCGCTGAAGAAGTACATCTCCGGCCAAGCCTCAGACGGCTGGGGTGAGGGCTTCGAGCAGCGGGAGATCGCACTGGACGGCGGCCGGGAACTGTATGTCCACCTGTGGCAGGATGAGGACTGGAGCATCCGGACGGAGCAGGAGCGGTTCGAGCCTTACCGGGACAAGCTGCCTCAGCTGTGCTTTACCCTGCTGCCGGGTACGGGGCAGCTCATCTGCGTGAAGCGTGGGGAGAGCGGGTACTATCCCAGCGACTGGTCTACGCCGGACGCACAGGAAAACCGCCGCATTGCGGATGAGCAGAACCAGAAGCTGGGCGTGACGCCCGCTCAGGAGGAAGCTATGAAGATCGGCAGCATGTGCGGTTGGGATGTACCTGGCGCAGATCCGGATCACTGCATGGACATCGTGCAGCGGAGAGGAGGTATGGAGCTTGGGTAAAAAGGTTTTCTCCGTATATCTGGGCGCTCCGGATAACAGTAACCACGCAGAGCTGGATCTGCCCGCCACGCCGTGGGAACTGATAGATGCACTGGATAAGCTGCGGCTGGTGGATGGACGGGAACCCTATTGGCAGGTGGAGGACATTGGCCGGTACGGCTTTCTTGCACCGCTCCTTGATGACAGCAACCTGTATCAGTTCAACGCTCTGGCGGAGCAGCTGAGCACATTCGGCCATGTAGAGGCCATCGCTTTTGAAGGACTGGTGCAGATGGAGGTCGACAAGCTATGCCAAACCAATGGCGGCGAACTGACCCTCCAGCGGCTGCTGGATCTGGCGTACAGTGTGGATCGATGCCATGTGGTGCCGGGGATCCGGGACGATGCGGCATTGGGCCGATTCTATGTGGAGAACGATTTCCTGCCGGAACTGGAACAAGTACCGGAGAGTGTGCTGGAGCTGCTGGACTATGCCAAGATCGGTGAAAGGATGCGCCGGGAGGAACACGGCGCTATGACCCCGAACGGCTATGTAGTGCGGGAAGCCGAGCTGCGGCAGGCTCCGCCCAACTTGGGCAGGCCGCCCCGAAAGCCGCCCTATATGATTCGCTTTCTCTGCGCCAGCGATACCTGCGCCATGCGCCTGGATCTGCCTACGACGCAGACGAGGTTGAACGCTGTGCTGGATGCGCTGGGCGTGGATAGCTGGCAGGAGGTGCAGCTGGAGGAATGCGACACCGCCATGCCGGAGATGTGGGCCTTCGTAGATATGGCTCACACCAGCATGGAGCAGGTCAATCAATTTGCGCAGTGTCTCGAAATGCTGGATGCAAATGGGGAACTGGCGGCGTTCAAGGCAGTGGCCAGTCAGCTGGATATTTACAAGCTGGAGGATGCCATGGCGCTGACAGAGCACCTGAGTGAATACGCCTTCGAACCGAATATCCACTCGTTGGAGGATCGGGCACGGGAGGAACTTTCCCTTATGGCAGACGGGCCAGAGCTTGACCTGCTCATCCGGAATTTGAATCTCACCGCCTACGGCGCAGACCTGATGTATAGAGATAGGGGCATCCTCAGTGACTATGGCTATGTCCATCGTCCGGATGGACAGCCTATGCATCTGCCGCAGCAGGGCATGGATATGACCATGCAGTAAACTGAATCAATAATGGGGCCGCTTACCGAAAAGGGACAGCGGTCCCTCTTTTTGCGCTCTTTTCGGTGTGCGGCTACAGGAAAGGAGTGCAAGAATGACGAAGGAGACCATCTCCCGGTATCTGGAGAACGGATGCAAGGGACATAAGAATGTAGTCAGCAGCCGGGAATTGGAGCGGGCGCTGGGCATCAGCGGAAACGAGCTTCGCAGGCACATCAACCGCCTGCGGCGAGGCACTGTGCCGATCGCAGCAGATCGGCGGGGGTATTACTATGCGGAGACGGCAGCGGAGGTCTATGCCACCATCCGAAGCCTTGAGAAAATGCGCAGCGGGTTAGACGCCGCCATCTCCGGACTGGAGCGGGCGCTGGAGAAATTCGGTGAGTAGGCAGATGACGAAGCTCATGCCGTGGGTAGGCGGCAAGGCCCAGCTCATGTGGGCCATCCAAATGCTGCTGCCTACCCACTACAAGACACTGGTGGATGTGTTTGGCGGCAGCGGCATTATCACCATGAATACTTCCGTCCCCAGCGGGTGTCTGCAGATCTACAACGACCTGAACCACGATTTATATAACCTGCTCTTCTGCGCCAAGGAGCGTCCGCTGGATCTGGTCAGGGAGCTGGGCTTTCTCCCTATCAACGCCCACGATGAATTTGATGTATTGCAGCGTCAGCTGCAGGGCGAGGACTTCACCATGGAGTACATGGAACGGCAGTTGGATCTGACGGAAATTCTATTGCAGCCACCCCAGGCGGAGGTCGTGCGGCAGCTGCTTTTGGAGCGTGGCAGTTTAGGCAATGTGCGCCGTGCCGCAGCATTTTATAAGCTGCAGCGCTACAGCTACAATGGCAGCGGAGACAGCTATGGCGTAGGCTCCTGCGATATACGGCGGTTTTTCCGGGATCTGTGGGAGTGCTCTCACCGGCTGAAGGATGCGGTGCTGGAAAACAAAGATTTCGAGAGCATCATCACCGCCCGCAACGACCCGCAGACCGTGGTCTACTGTGACCCGCCCTACTATGAGGCGGAATGCTATACGGTGGAGTTTCCACGCAGCGACCACCAGCGGCTCCACGATGTACTGGTAAAGCATACGGGCTTCGCTATGGTGTCCTATAACAACTGCCCATACATCCGGGAGCTGTACGATGATTTCTTCATTTACGAGGTGGAGCGCCCCAACAGCCAGTCCAAGAAGAAAAACAACAAGTACCGTGAGTACATCATGACCAACTACGATCCCCGCACCTTTGCGCCGCAGATGTCCTTCTTCGGCGACTATGACAGCCGGGGCAAATCGTGCAGGCTGGTGCATACACCGCAGCGGCCTTTAAAAGTATAGGAGGATCTTCGCATGAACAATGAAATGAAATTTGAAAAGAACGGCCTGCTCATTCCCAACGGTGCGCTGGAGGAACTGGGCTTGGCGGGTATCTCCCTGTCTGCGTGGCTGGGACAGGACCACATCCTGCTCATGCCGCAGGAAATGACGGCAGAGCAGCTGCTGCACGCACTGGATGGCTTGTCTCAGGCTTCCGTAGAACTGCTGGGTGTGCTGCAGGAGGCATGCAGGATGCCCTGCGCAGGCGACTGCGAAAGGGACATGGACGATGTGCCGCAGGTACCGGAGAACATTCGTCCCCTGCTCATGCTGAGTGGATGCTGCCCGTCTGCACTGGCGCAGCTTTTGGAGGAAGGAGACATTGTCTATGCTGCCGAGTGAGACGATGTACCCCTACACGGCCAAAGAGGCTCGGGAGCGGGGCGAGTTGGAGCTGTGGCGGGCTAATTTCCGCACCAACTGTGCCTGTGCCGGGGCCATAGAACTGGCCATTCGCAGGGACTTTGACGGGATGCATCTGGGCGCCGACTGCGCCAAAAGCGTTATTGACCAGTATGGCTACAAGCGGGTGGGCTTTGTGCTGGCCAACACTTTGCAGGAGCAGTCCTATGACGGCCGCTACCACGAGACTAATAAGCAGTGGAGCCGCTCCATCTTCGTTCCCGAAGATGGAGGACACCGGCATACCTTCCTCATAAACAGCCACCCCGCCGTGTTGGACGGATTCGTCAGCGAATACCGGGCAGAGCTGGCAAAACTGCACCTGTTTGGCGCAGAACACTGTGAATCCAATTCCGGAGAGCAGGACTTCACCGGCAGGGTGCTGATCCTGTCGCCGGATACGCTGCGGGAATCCTACTGGCAGCCGGAGAATCAGCTATGGCTGGCCCTGAGCGGCTTTGGCTGTCAGCCCCACGCCCGTGGCCGCTCGGTACTCTGCACCTGTTTGGGAGACGGCGAGACCACGAGATGGAACCGCTCCGAGTTCGTGGGCATTATCCGTGACGAGTGCATCCCTGACTGGGCAGCGGAAAAATTGGCCGAGCTGCAGCACGGCATGCATGAAATGACACTGTAAGGAGGATGCAAAATGAAAACTGCAAAGCGTATCATGCTCATGCTGAGCATCACGGCGCTGCTGTGCTGCCTGCTGTCTGTGGCGGCCTTTGCCGCAGGCAGCGGCGATGTGGCGGGTGCGGTGGAGAGCACCTGGACGGCAGCGTCCGGGCAGATCAAGTCGGTGGTCAACAAGGTGGTATTCCCCGCCATCGACATGATTCTGGCTATTTTCTTCTTCGTGAAGCTGGGGACGGCGTATTTTGACTATCGGAAAACAGGGCAATTTGAATGGACGGCTCCGGCCATTCTGTTTGCATGCCTGGTCTTTACGCTGACGGCGCCGCTGTATATTTGGGGGATCATCGGGGTATAACGGCGCAAGTCAATATTCCTCTTGCATAATAGCAGTTTAATGGTATAATATAGTTATAAAACTGCTATGTAAGGAGAGCGAATATGTATATCAAGCCAAGTGCCGCCATTCGGCAAAACTATAATGATATTGCGGAGCTGTGTAAGACGACCGGCGAACCCGTTTATCTGACCAAAAACGGTGAGGGCGATCTGGTAGTCATGGACATCGAGGCGTTTACCCATCGGGAAAAGATGCTGAAGCTGCGGGAAGAATTGCTTGCCGTGGAGGAAGATCGCCTGCACGGCGCTGTGGATCATTCCGTAGATGAGGTGGCCGCCATGATGGAGGTGGCGATCCAGGAGGTACGCCATGCCGGAGCATGAATCGTATCGAGTAGTCGTCTCGAAGCGGGCCGCCCAGCAGTTGGTGGAGCATGCGGCATTTGCCGCAAGGCTGGATGAAAAATTGGCGCACAAACTGGTTTCCGGTTTTCGTCAGGCGGCAGTCTCTTTGGAACGATTTCCGTTCCGCAATCCTGTGCTGCGTTCCGAGGTTTTTACGGTCGAGAAGTATCGCAAGCTCATCTTTGACAAATACCACATTTTGCTGTATCAAGTAAAAGATCAGGTGGTCTATGTGGAGTATGTGATCGATGGGCGGCAGGATTATCAATGGTTGCTCACTCCGTGAAAGGCCAAGGGCGTTGGAAACAAAATGGAACTGTGGCCAAAAAAACGAATATAGACAGAAGCACTCTGCTGGATCAGTAGAGTGCTTTTTACATTCTGGGAGGTGATTCATTGTTTATATGGGACTTTGTAGCGGACAAAATACTGGGCCAGATCGTGGACTGGTTTTACAGTCAGGTGGTTGGTTTTCTCGGGAATTTCTTTTCGGAGATGGGCAGCATGGGCGCTGAGCTCTTCGAGATGAACTGGGTGCAGAGCGTGGTGCTGTTTTTCTCCTATTTGGGCTGGGCCCTGTTTGCCACGGGACTGGTGGTGGCTGTGTTTGAATGCGGCATCGAATATTCCGCTGGGCGGGGCAATGTGAAAGAGACGGCGCTGAATGTCCTTAAGGGCTTTTTGGCCGTCTCTCTTTTTACCCAGGTGCCGGTGCGGCTCTATTCTTTGGCAATTTCTTTGCAGGGAACCTTGACGGCGGGCATCACCGGCTTCGGGTCCACCAGCATCGGGGATGCGGCAAAGGCGGCGCTGGCAGATCTTGAAAACCTGGAAAGTCTGACGGAGTCCACCTATCCCCTGCGGGGCTTTGGGCGGGAGACCAGCGGGCTCATGGTTCTTTTCTGCCTTATCCTCATGGCCTATGCGGTCATTAAGGTGTTTTTCAGCAATCTGAAGCGCGGCGGTATTTTGCTGATTCAAATTGCCGTGGGGAGCCTTTATATGTTCTCCGTGCCCAGGGGGTATGGAGATGGATTCATCCAGTGGTGCAAACAGGTCATCGGCCTGTGTCTCACGGCTTTCTTGCAGGCCACCATCCTTGTGGCCGGGCTGATGGTGTTCAAAGACCACGCCCTGCTGGGCTTGGGACTCATGCTCTCTGCCGGGGAAATTCCCCGCATCGCTGGGGCCTTTGGGCTGGACACCACCACGAAGGCCAATCTTACCTCGGCGGTTTACACAGCTCAGAGCGCCGTCAATATTGCCCGGACGGTGGCGGCCAAATGAGGTGCATTACTATTTCAAAACCTCGCCCGGTGAGGAACTGTTGGCGGTCGGGAAAAAGCTGCGCGGTTATGTTACGAAGGGCAACGGCGTGGCGCCAGACAAATTCATCGGAATGTTTTTCGGCGGGCAGCCCATCACAGCAAAAGAGTTTGATGCCCTGACAGCCCCTCGCATGGAGAACACCGGAAAGGTGCGCGGCGTGTTCGATGTGAACTTCGACAAGCGTGAGTTCTCCGCTGTTCACATTATGGATGGCTGGCAGACCTGGGCAATGCGTGATGTATCGGTGGCGGTCTATCACGCCACACGGTCGCAGTTCGCATCGGGCGATGATAAGTGGCACAAACTGTTGGATCATCTGAAGGGCAAAGAGATTACCTCGGCAGGTCATCTCTCTGCACAAAATTTTTCCTTCGGTGAGGAGATCATCGAATCGGACGGTAAGCTCAACTTTTATCTGCAGGCGGACTTCGATGTGGATGCCGCCTTCGGTACATTCGTCTGCACCGATCAGAACGATGACTGGCTCAACATCTATGCCAACTACGACATCGAGAAAGACCGTCTCTGTGATACACTGGAGCTGAATCTCTGCAAAGGAGATGGCACAGAAGAGAACTGGAGCTATCACCTCAACGCCGCTGAGCAGGAGGTGTTGGCACGCAAGATGGAGGCGTTCTACCAGCAGCAGACCGGCACGAGCCTGCACGAGTACGCCCGGCAGCTTCGGGAGAGTGGATCACAGACTCCTGAAATGCAGATGTAAGCATGGCAGGCAGAGGTTTACAAGGTTTTCTCTTGACTGATTATCGGCGCACCGATATAATAAGAGCGGTGATGTATATGACGATCCAACAGATACTGCGGGAAAAGAACCTCTCCCGCTACCAGCTCTCCAAGAAAAGCGGTGTGCCTTGGGCAACGCTGGCGGACATCTGCTCCGGCAAGACAACGCTCTCCCGATGCAGTGCCGGTACACTCATGAAGCTATCCTCCACACTGGATATCCCGATGGAACAGCTCATTACGCTGACCGTGGAGAAACCACAAATGCATGGCGGCAAGCCGACTGACCGAACCTATTTGGAAAAGAATCTGCCCGCCAGTTTGGATAGGGCGCTTCGTGAGTACATTCAGGGCGAAAAGGACAAGGTGTCTTATATGGACTGCCTGTGGGGAGAATTGTATAGTGCGATCAACTCCAATCAGTGGAGCAATGCCATTACACAGGAGCAGGCTGATTATCTTCGCGCAAAATATTTATGAGGGGGTGAGAACCTATGATTGATTTTACCAACTGCCCAGTCAACCGCTTCCGCGCCTACGGCGGAGCCAATGGGAATAAAATCAATATCACCTATCAAGGACATAGTTATATGCTCAAGTTCCCGCCAAAGCCCAGCCGAAATCGGGATATGAGTTACAGCAACGGCTGCATCAGCGAATATGTCGCCTGTCATATCTTTGAAATGTTGGGCTTTCGGACACAGGAAACGCTCCTCGGAAACTATACGGACAGCCGCGGCAAGACAAAGCTGGTAGTTGCCTGTCGGGATTTTACAGAGGACGGAAAACGGCTCATCGAGTTTGCCCATCTGAAGAACACCTGTATCGACAGTGAACAGAACGGTTATGGAAAAGAACTGTCCTCCATTCTGGAGGCCATCGAGGAGCAGA
>ERZ857969.3804-NODE-3804-length-14293-cov-3.567566_pt1 | contig 14293 bp, 10 predicted proteins | sample MGYA00519864_ERZ857969 | MGnify/ENA primary metagenome ERZ857969 (study PRJEB31778, sample SAMEA3449382) | human gut metagenome | biome: human gut; feature: human-associated habitat; material: faeces | place: United Kingdom | collected 2010/2012 ... | reverse complement strand
CCTTGCCGTGGCGAGCCTCGTCGCGTGCCATCTCGTGCACGGTGTCGTGGATGGCATCGAGACCAGCGGCCTTGGCGCGCTTGGCAAGATCGGTCTTGCCGGCGGTGGCGCCGTTCTCGGCCTCAACGCGCATCTCGAGGTTCTTCTTGGTGGAGTCGGTCACGACCTCGCCCAGGAGCTCAGCGAACTTGGCGGCGTGCTCGGCCTCCTCGTGGGCAGCTTTCTCCCAGTACAGGCCGATCTCGGGATAGCCCTCACGATGGGCGACGCGAGCCATGGCCAGGTACATACCGACCTCGGAGCACTCGCCCTCAAAGTTGGCGCGCAGGTCGGCAACGATGTCCTCGGAGACGCCCTCCATCTTGGCGACGCCCACGACGTGCTCGGCAGCCCACTCGAGCTGACCCTCCTCCTGCTTCAGGAAGCGAGAACCGGGAACGCCGCACTGGGGGCACTTGAAGTCCTCGGGCAGCTGGTCGCCGTCGAACTCTTCCACATAACCGCAAACGGGGCAAACAAACTTCATGATTCGATCCTTTCGATCGATGGCGATTGTGCGCTCGTCCGGTCCCATAAGGGCCCTCTCCGGACGCGCGTCTTGACGAGTTCTATTATCCATAAATGCAACCAAATGTGAAGCCTATTAGGAATGATTTTTAATAAAATAATTTTATGCATGTGAAGATGTTAATTGATTAACGGTTTGCAAGTCATATACGGACGCCGATGAGTACAATCGGGCGAGCAAATGTTGACCTATCAACAAATGAAGGAGTTTCCTTTATGCATCTAGCCCGTCGTGCCTGGTGCCGAACATATCAGACGGTTTTTCGCATTGCATTGCCGATCCTGCCCTATACCGAGCCGCGTATTTTGGAGCATGCAGAGGATGTGCCCGCGGTGCTTCAAAAGCGCTCGATCCAGAAGGTCCTTATCGTGACAGACCCTGGTATTGCACGTTTGGGGCTCACGGCATCACTCGAGCGTGCGCTTACGGCTCAGGGGATTGGCACTACGGTCTATGCCGAAACGCGTGCGAACCCCACGGTCTCGAATGTGGAGGAAGCGGCGGCGCTGTATCGCGAGAACGACTGCCGGGCCATTATCGGCTTTGGCGGAGGATCAGCCATGGACTGCGCCAAGGGTGTGGGGGCGCACATTGCGCAGCCAAACAAGCCCATCAACAAGATGCGCGGCCTGTTGCGTGTCCACCGTCTCCTGCCGCTGCTTATTGCGGTTCCCACTACCGCCGGTACGGGAAGCGAAGTCACGCTCGCGGCGGTTGTCACCGATGACGAGACGCACTATAAATACCCCATTAACGACTTTGTGCTCATCCCGCGTTTTGCAGTCCACGACCCCGAGTTTACGCGCGGGTTGCCGGCGTCCATTACGGGGCAGACGGGCATGGACGCCCTGACGCATGCTGTCGAGGCCTTTATCGGCCGTAGCACCACGCCCTACACGCGCAAGATGGCGCGTCAGGCGGTCCAGCTCATCCGCGACAATTTGCTCGAGGCCTATGAGCATGGCGACGACATGCGTGCGCGCCGCAATATGCTTTCGGCGGCGTATAAGGCGGGTGTTGCGTTTACCCGCTCCTATGTCGGATATGTGCATGCCATCGCGCATAGTCTGGGCGGCCGATACGGAATTCCGCACGGTTTAGCCAACGCGATTATCCTGCCGCACATGCTTCGCGTTTATGGTGACGCCGCCGCCCCCAAGCTTGCCGATCTTGCTCGCATGGCGGGCATTGCGCCGGCTACCGCGCAGGACAGTCTTGCGGCCGAGGCCTTTATCGATTGGGTCGACCGCATGAACGAGGCCCTGGGAATCCCCAAATATGTCTCGGGTATTCGCCGCTCCGATATTCCGCAAATGGCGGCACATGCCGATGCCGAGGCCAATCCGCTGTATCCCGTTCCGCTTTTGATGGACCGCCTGGAGCTCGAGCATATGTACGAAGTTGTTGCAGGTGGTATGTTTGAGGACGAGAACTAGGAGGGTCCATGAACACCGAGGAAATTGCGCGCATCGTCGGCGATCAGCGCACCTACTTTAAGACGCACGCTACGTTTGTTGTCGATGCTCGACGTCGTGCGCTCGTGCGCCTGCGCGAGGCGGTGCGGGCACACGAGACCGATATCGCCCATGCGCTCAAGACCGATTTGGGTAAGTCGCATGACGAGGCCTATATGTGCGAGATCGGTACGTCGCTTTCCGAGATTCGTCATCAGATTGCGCATGTGGCTCGATGGAGTCGTCCGCGCCTGCGTCCGTGTGACCTCGCTAACGCCGTGAGCGTGTGCAAAACGCAAGCCGTGCCCTATGGCGTCACACTCATCATGGCGCCTTGGAACTATCCGTTTTTGCTGACGCTCGAGCCGCTCGCTGGCGCCCTTGCCGCGGGCAATACCGTGGTCATCAAGCCGAGCGCCTATGCTCCGGCATCGAGCGCGGTGCTCAGGCAAATCTGTGATGAGGCATTTGATCCGTGCCTGGTGACGGTTGTCGAGGGCGGGCGCGCCGAGAACGAAGCGTTGCTCGATGAGTGCTGGGACAAGATCTTCTTTACCGGTAGCGTTCCGGTTGGCAAGCTCGTCATGGAGCGCGCAAGTAAAAACCTTACGCCCGTGACGCTTGAGCTGGGCGGAAAGAGTCCCTGCATCGTGGATGCGACGGCAAACTTGAAGGTCGCGGCACGGCGCATCGCCTTTGGTAAATGGCTCAACGTGGGGCAGACCTGCGTGGCGCCCGACTACCTGCTGGTCGATACGCGCGTGCACGATGAACTACTGGGCCTCATCAAGGAGGAGGTCCGTCGCATGTTTGGCGAGCACCCGCTCGATAACGAGGATTACGGGCATATCGTCAACGCCAAGCATTTTGCGCGCGTGCGCGGGCTGATCGATCCCGATAAGGTCGTGCTTGGAGGTACCGCGCGCGAGACTTCGCTCAAGATCGAGCCGACGATTTTGGACGGCGCGACCCCCGATGACGCCGTGATGCAGGAGGAGATCTTCGGTCCCATCTTGCCGGTGCTGACGTTTGAGAGCCTAGACGAGGCTGAAGCGTTTATTACGGATCGTCCGACGCCGCTGGCCCTGTATATCTTTAGTCAGGATCGCGCAGTTCAGCAGCGCTTTGTGCGTTACGTGCCCTTTGGTGGTGGCTGTGTTAATGACACCATTATGCATTTGGCCACGAGCCATATGGGCTTTGGCGGCATGGGGGCGAGCGGTATGGGACAGTACCATGGACGTGAGAGCTTCGATACGTTTAGCCACAAGAAGAGTATCGTGAACAAGGCAACGTGGCTGGACGTGCCATTCCGCTATGCTCCTTACGCAAGCTGGAAGCACAAGTTCGTGCGCATGTTTGTGCATTAGAATCAGATGACATAGGGGCAAATAAAATGGCCGCCCCGTGTAAGCGAAGGCGGCCACTTCTCACGATGCAAACGTGTATCGGAGTTGGTAAGACCCGCTGCAACGGGTGCCATCCGTATCCCTTCTCTTATCTGCAAGTGCTCTGTCGTGCGGGAGCAGTAGCGAGCGATTGAAAGACGCAGGCAGGATGAATCTGTGTCCGCACGGGCCCGTAAACTTCTCAATAAGGTTAAGCGCCGGTTTATCCGGCCGTTAGAGGAGTTGCCATGTACGAGCCTTCGCGTGTTCTATTGTCATTTCATATCGCAGGATTTCAGTATGCCGACGGCGCATTGGTCCTGGGTGATCTAAAAGTGGGCGATAAGCTGACGCTGTGTGCCGAGCGCGATAACCCCCATGATCCCGAGGCGGTTGCGATCTATTACGGCAAGACCAAGCTCGGCTATGTTCCGGGAAACGAGGTCGGCCCGCTATCCGTGATGATGTATTACGGACACGAGGGTGTATTTGAGGCGCGCGTGCAGCAGGTTGCCCCCGAGCGTAGCCCGTGGCATCAGGTGCGCGTTGGCCTCTATGTGGTGGATGCCCGTTAATCGGTAAGGGAGGCGGCCATGTTTGATGACGATGATCTGTTTGATCTGACGGATGACCCGTTTGAGTGGGATATGCTGCTCGACGATGATGAGCTGGAGCAGGACCGTAAGAAGCGGCAGGACAAGAACGCCCAGGGTGATGCGTCGAAAAAGAAAGACAAACGCCGCCGCGGACTGTTCGGCGGGCTCTTTGGCTAACCGACGCGCCAAAGCGTCTGTATACTAGGCACGTGTTAGACGCGTTGCGAAATGAGGACACAGACGATGATGTGGTTTACCGCCGACTTGCACCTGGGCGATACGAATATCTTGCACGATATGGATCGGCCGTTTGGCTCGGTCGAGGAGATGAACCGCAAGGTCATCGATGCCATCAATGAGTGCGTGGCTGCGGACGACCGCCTCTATATTCTGGGTGACTTTACCTATCGTTTGCCCCTGGCGGAGGCGGTGCGCCTGCGCGAGCGTATCGAATGCCAGAACGTGACGCTCATCCGCGGTAACCATGACGGCGACTGGGAAGATTCCGACGTACCGCAGATTTGGGAAGACGTGCGCGATTACCTGGAGATTGCTCCCGGCTATGCCAAGGGACATCGCCTGGTTATGAGCCACTACCCCATGCTCAGCTGGAATGGCAAGGCGCGTGGCGCCATCATGCTGCACGGGCATATCCACAGCAGGGGGGACCGCACCAACGCGCGCAACCGCGATCGCGAGCGCCCCATTTACCGCTACGATGTGGGCCTCGACGCCAACGAGTACAAGCCCGTAAGCCGAGATCAAATCCTTGGCTTCTTTGGACTGTAATTCTCGAACCACCACAAAGGATAGGTACCTTTGTGGTGGTTCTGGCGCCGTTGCCATTATGGCAGCGGCGTCTTTTTTGTCCGTGCGGCGCGGTAGAGTGTAGGCGGTTGAAATTTGCGTCCATCGAGGAGCTGCTATGAATGAGATCAAGTGCCCGCATTGTGGCGAAGTCTTTAAGGTCGATGCATCCGGCTATGCGGATATCGTCAAGCAGGTGCGCGATGCCGAGTTTTCGCGCGACTTGGATGAGCGTGTGAAGGCAGTCCAGCGCGAGGGCGAGCAGGCGCTGGAGCTTGAGCGCTCGCGTTCGACGGCTGCTTTGCAGGAGGCAGAGTCTCAGCGCAACGCTCAGCTCGTTGAGCAGAAGAACGCTGCGGCTCAGCAACTGGCACAAGAGGTTGCCAAGCGCGATGCTGAGCTTGCCGAGCTGCGCGCTAAGCTCGAGGGCGCTGCCGCAGAGCGCGAGAGTGCAAGCCAGCGCGCGGCGGTAGAGGCACGAGCCAATGCTCAAAAGGAAAATGCCGAACTCCAGCGTGAGATTGATAGCCTGCGTGCGCAGCTTGGGCGCAAAGATGACGAAGCAAAGCTTGCCGAGTCGGCGGCGCGCAACGCTGCTCAAAACGATTTAGCTGCGCGCGACGCTCAGATTGCTGAGCTGCAGGCCAGGCTCGCCGCGGCGGACAAAGCCCAGGAGATGGCGCTTGCCGCTGCCGCGGCAGAGTCGCAGCGTGAGCTCGATGCCGCTCGCAGCGAGGCCGAGCGCGCGCTTACTGACTATCGCGCGAAGGCGCAGGAGAAGTTTTCCGCCGCAAAGGCTCAGTCCGAGCAAGAGGCCGAGGGCCTGCGTGCCCAGCTGCGCGAGCAGGAACTGATGGCAAAAATGAACCTGTCAGAGGCGGTCGCCGCGGCGGAGCGAGAGCGCGATGAGGCACGTGCCAAACTGACGAGCGAGCTGGCTGTGCGCGATTCTCGCGAGGAACAGGCCAAGGCGGCACACGAGCTCGAGCTTGCGCAGGCCAAGCGTGCGAGCGATGACCTGATTCGCTACAAGGATGAAGAGATCGAGCGCCTTAAGGACATGAAGGTCCGCCTGTCCACCAAGATGGTGGGCGAGTCGCTCGAGCAGCACTGCGAGACCGAGTTTAACCGTCTGCGCATGACGGCGTTTCCTAACGCGTATTTCGAGAAGGATAACGATGCGTCCGAGGGCACCAAGGGCGACTTTATCTTCCGCGAGTGCGACGCAAGCGGTAACGAGGTCATTTCGATTATGTTCGAGATGAAAAACGAGAACGACGAGACCGCGACCAAACATAAAAACGAGGACTTCTTTAAGAAACTCGATCACGATCGTCGCCAGAAAGGCTGTGAGTACGCGGTGCTCTGCACGTTGCTCGAACCCGAGAGCGAGCTTTACAACGCCGGCATCGTGGACGTGAGCTATCGCTACGAGAAGATGTACGTGATTCGCCCACAGTTCTTTATTCCCATGATCACGCTTCTTCGCAACGCCGCCATGGGTTCGCTGCGCTATAAGCAGGAGCTGGCGGAGTACAAACAGCAGAATATCGACGTCACGAACTTCGAAGCCAAGATGGAAAAGTTCAAGAATGATTTCGGTCGCAACTACGAGATCGCGAGCCGAAAGTTCCAAACGGCGATTGATGAGATCGACAAGACGATTAGCCATCTGCAGAAAACCAAGGAGGCGTTGCTGTCCTCCGAGAACAATCTGCGCCTAGCCAACAAGAAGGCCGACGATCTTACCATTCGCAAGCTCACGTGGGGCAACAAGACCATGAAAGCAGCGTTTGACGAGGCACGCGGGGCTGCGACAGAGACAAACGATGAGCCAGCCGAGGCGGATTCGTATGAGGTCGAGGATGCCGAGTAAGGCATAGCGTATAGTGCAAAAGTGGGGCCGCTGGCGATATTGCCAGCGGCCCCGTTTCGTTCCGGTAAGTTCGGCTAGTCTTCGAGCAGGTCCTCGATAAAGCCGACACGGTAGTTTTTGAAGATGACCTCGCCGCCGTCTTGCGTGGCATCCAGGTCGACATCGCCCATGATGCCAAAGTCGTGGTCGCCATCCTCGTCGGCAAAGATCTGGTGCACGTGCCATACGTGCGCGGTCTTCTCGTCGGACTCGTCAATGGAAAACATCGCGGCGCTGCGGGCATCTCCGTCGGTGAGGATTTCCTCGTGCTGCTCATGGTAAGCGTCGAGTGCTTTTTGCCAGCGGACCTCGCTCATGCCCCAGTCCTCGTCGAGTTCGCCCAGGTCGCGAACGTGCTCGCGGGCGGCAAGGGTCACGCGGCGGAAGAGTGCGTTGCGCACCAGCAGCGTGCAGCCGCGACGGTCCGCAACGACCTCGTCGATGCCCTGCGGCGGCGCGGCGTCGAGGGCTGCCGGGTTGCCGGCGTTCTCCCACTCGTCCACCAGGCTCGAGTCCACCGAGCGCACCACAAAGCCCAGCCACGAGATAATGTCGCGCAGGCGCTCGTCGCGTTTCTCGATGGGTACGGTGCGGTCGAGCGAACGGTAGGCCTCTGCCAGGTAGCGCAGCAAAATGCCCTCGGAGCGGGCGATGCCGAGCTTTTGAATGTAACCCTTAAAATCGCTCGCGCTTTCCAGCATATCGCGCAGGACGCTCTTGGGAGAGAGCTGGTAGTCGTTTGCCCAGGGTACTTCCTGGCAGTACTTGTCAAAGGCAGCGTCGAGCAAATCCTCGAGCGGCTTTTCGTACGTGACGTCTTGAATGCGCTCCAGACGTTCCTCATATTCGACGCCGTCAGCCTTCATTTCGGCCATCGCGCGGTCGCGTGCGGTGCGCTCCTGTGCACGCAGCACCTGCTTGGGATCCTCGAGCGTTGCCTCGACCATCGAGATCAGATCCATGGTATAGGTCTCGCTCTCGGGGTCGAGCAGCTCCAGCGCGGCAAGCAAAAACGGTGAGAGCGGCTGATCGAGGGCAAAGTCCTCGGGCAGGTCGACCGTCAGCGCGTAGTCGATGTCCGGCGCGGCGTCAGCCGGAGCGTCGGGTGCGGGCGGCACCTCGGTGCGCACGACGACGCCGGAGTCGATGAGCGTAGCGAAGATTTCGTCGGCGCGAACCTCGAGCTTGGCCTTTTCCTCGGGAGTCTGCAGACTCGTCTCGATGAGGTCGTGCACGCGGGCTCGGGCATCGCCGCCCTGCTCGACCACGCTAATCACCATGGAGTGCGTGATGCGCAGGCGCGGCTTGAGCGTCTCGGGCTGCGTCTCGATCAGGCGCTCAAAGGTCTGCTTGTTCCAGGTGACAAAGCCCTCGGGGGCCTTCTTCTTTTTAATCTTGCGGAGCTTTTTAGGGTCGTCGCCCGCTTTGGCCATAAGCTTGGCATTTTCGATCTCGTGCTCCGGCGCCTCGGCAATTACCATACCCTCGGTGTCAAAGCCCGAGCGGCCGGCGCGACCGGCAATCTGATGGAACTCGCGGGCGCGCAGACGACGCATCTTGTAGCCATCGAACTTGGTGAGCGCGGTGAGCACCACGGTGTGGATGGGTACGTTGATGCCGACGCCGAGCGTATCGGTGCCGCAGATGACGGGCAGCAGACCCTGCTGCGCCAAGCGCTCGACCAGCAGGCGATAGCGCGGCAACATGCCAGCATGGTGCACGCCGACGCCGCATCCAAGCAGGCGCTTGAGAATCTTGCCAAAGGCCGTCGAGAAGCTCGTTCCCTTGGCAGCTTCCTTAATGGCCTCGCGCTGCTCCTTGCTGGCGATGCCAAAATTGGCGAGCGACTGTGCCGTCGCAAGGGCGGCATCCTGGCTAAAGTGCACGATATAGAGCGGGGCCTCGCCGCGGCGCATGGCGAGCTCGACCGTGCCCTCGAGGGAGGTCGTCACATAGTCGTAGCTCAGCGGAACGGGACGCGGGGCATCGACAACCAAGTCGCAAGCAGCGCCGGTGTGCTCCTCGAGTGAGGCGGCGATCGCGGTGACATCGCCGAGCGTGGCGCTCATGAGCATGAATTGCGTGTGGGGCAGGGTGAGCAGCGGCACCTGCCAGGCCCAACCGCGGTCGGGGTCGGCAAAGTAGTGAAACTCGTCCATGGCGACGCAGCCCACGTCGGCGTCCTCACCCTCGCGCAGCGCATCGTTGGCAAGGATTTCGGCCGTGCAGCAGATGACGGGCGCCTTGGTGTTGATATGCGTGTCGCCGGTGATCATGCCGACGTTATCGCGGCCGAGCACCTGTACCAGATCGAAGAACTTTTCGCTGACCAGGGCCTTGATGGGGGCCGTGTAATAGCAGCGCTTGCCCTGCGCCATGCCCATAAAGAGCATGCCCAGCGCGACGAGCGATTTACCCGATCCAGTCGGTGTGCCTAAGATGATGTGATCGCCGGCAGCCAGGTCCATGAGGGCCTCTTCTTGGTGATCCCAAAGTTCAATGCCGCGGTCGCTCGTCCATTCAAAGAAGCGTTCGAAGGCCTGATCAGGCGTGAGCCATGGTTCGGGCTCACTGCCGTCCTCGGACTCCCACCAGGTGGGGGAGAGCACACCGAGCGAACCGAACTCTGCCTCGGTTCCCGTGCCGCCCGAGAACGAGCTGGCGGCCCCGGCGCCGGAGACGGTGCCGGCGGCGGTATCTGTCGTGGTCTGTGCCATATGGTTGCTTTCTCTCGCGATTGTCCGCCAACTATTATGGCGTAGCGGCGGCGCGGGGTGCCAGCGCGCGAGAAAATGCAGGAAATGGGCGTTCTGCCCAGCCGTTTAGTGTAGTCGCTGGCTAAGTGAGTAGACTTTTTGCGATATCGCGAGCACGCGGCTTTTGCGCAAGGGCTCTACCTGCGGTTTTATTATTTGCTATGCGGGTTGTGCTTGGCTATTGCAAAAAAGTCTACTCACTTAGGTGTGAGGGCCGTTCGCTGGCGCCTATTTGCGCTTGTTTGCCGACGCTGCGACCATCAGAAGCCCCTAGGACTCTTGCGGCAGGCGCTTCTTGCCTTTGCGGGCACGGTTTCTAAAGTTCTCGACGGCCTCTTCCATGCCTAGAGGTACATAGGTGAGCTCATCGAGGTTTTCGGGCAGGTAGCAGGCAAGGCTCTGCTCCTGCGCGTGGCCCGCTGCGAGCTGTTCATCGCTGGGCAGCGCGTCGGGTGTGGCGCAAATGCCATAGACGGCGGCACCCATCTCGCGCGTGCGGTGCTCGTATTCGGTCTCGGGATGCTCGGGATGGTCGCGGCGGACGTCGTCACTTACCCAAAGTGTGTCGTAGCCGGCCGCGGCAAACTGTCCCAGGGCGTAATCGCGCAATGGTTTGCTGTCGGTGCGCAGTGTGACGGTGGTGCCGGCTGCAAGGAGCGGGCGGTAGAGCATCAGATGGTCGACATGGACGAGTCGTTTTTTGGCGTACTTGGCCTTGGGCTGCGGCGTGGGAAAGTTGATGGTGATGGCATCGAGCTCGCCTGCGGCAAACAGCTGCGGCAGCGATGCGGCGCCTCGGGGCAGGACAAGTGCGTTGGTCAGCTCTTGCTCGCAGATTTTCTGTGCGGCATAGGCGATGCAGATGGGCTCCTGGTCCATGCCGATAAAGAGGGTGTTTGGCTCGTGGCCCGCGCGCTCTACAAGGTACGTTCCCTTGCCACAGCCAAGATCCAGGTGAAGGTGCTCGAAGGGCTTGCTGCCTGCGGGCGCACAGGCCTTGCGCCAATCTCCGGCATAAGCCTCGGGGTTTGTCTCAATCGCATCGGCGTAGCGTTCCAGGCGCTCCTCGAGCACAAAGTTCTTAGGCGTGCGAACGTGGACGGCTCCCATGAGGCTCCTTGGTCATAAGTATGGAACGCATAGCTGCACGTTCCGTCAATGGGTTGAAAAAGGGTGGGCATGGTTTGCCCGAAAGATGCGGTGCGGCTCGACGGCGAGTCGTCGGTGCCTACAGGCGCTTGAGAATCACATAGCGGTTGAGCTCGCCGCTACGACCGTCGGCATGGAAGCGCTCAAGCTCGCGCACGGGGACCTCGCCGCTCTTGTAGAACGTACGGACGCCGCGCACCAGGTCGGTGATCTGCTGATCGTCAAAGTGATGGCAATAGCGGTAGGCGTGGCGGTCGTTTTGCCAGCCAATGAGGTGGTCGCCGGCTTCAAACTGCGCGGAATCGTAACCCTCAAACGGCGGGGTGAGCTCGGCGCGGGCTTCGGCTCGAACGGCCTTGCGCGCCATGCGCTCGTCGTTCATAAACTCCCAAAAGCTGATGGCGATGATGCCGCCCGGGCGCGTCTGCCGCACCAGGGCGTCGAGCACGCGTACGCGGTACTCGCACGACGGCACGTGGTGCATAAAGCCAAAGCAGACCGAGATGTCGGCGAGCGGGGCGTCAAAAAGCACGTCGGGCGTCTCGGCGGGGTTGAGCTTCATAAGGGCGTCGAGCACGTCGAGTTCCTGGAAGTGCAGGTTGGGAATGCGTAGCGCGTGGCCATGTGCATCGATGGCCAGGTCTTGGCACGAGTCGACACCATAGAACTCAAACGGGCAGCTGGCATCTGTCGAGGGGTTTGCGCCATCGACGCCCTTGGCGGCAAGTGCGCCGCCGGCGGCAAAGTTCTCGAATCGCATATTGCCGCAGGCAAGATCGAAGACGCGGACGGGATGCTCGATCGTGGCGACGTCGAGCTGCCCGAGCGCAATGTCCATGGTGCGCACCCAGCCGGGCCACGGGGCCTGGCGCGTATCGGAAAAGGAGGCGGAGTGCTCGCGATAGAACGTGTTATTGACCTGGATGAGCGATGAGGCGAAATCGCGGTTCACGGCGCGGAACTCCCTCCGTTGGCGGTGCGGAATTAACAGTACGACCATACTACCGTTAACGCCGCAACGGGGACAACCAAGCTACGGGTCATTGCTTTGTTTGGACACATTTCCGCAGCTCATATGCGCCCGCAACCGCCGGTTGTCAAAAATCTTACTAGAATAGGTGGCATGCTTTTGGCGGTGGCGGATAGATTTTTAACTGTGCAAGGCGCCTTAAGAACAAAAACGGTCCGGCGGCACGGCTGGCATCACATAGGAGGAACCATGAATGTAGAAACTGCGCAGCGGCTCGCCGACCTTCGCCGCAGCAAAGGCTTTAGCCAAGAAGGGCTGGCGCGAAAGCTGGGGCTGTCGCGCCAGGCGGTCAGTAAATGGGAGCGCGCGGAGAGCTCACCCGATACCGAGAACCTGATCTCGCTCGCCAAACTCTATGGCGTGAGCTTGGACGAGTTGCTCAATCCGAGCGACGAGATTGAGGACGATATCGAGTTTGAGAACGAGGACCGCGCTCGCCAACGCGAGGCCGAGGCGGCAGAGCGCGCACGCACCCATGAGGCGGCGGCACGTGCCACCGAGGCGGCAACGCAGGCGAGTGATGCCGCCGCCAAGGCGGCGCAAGCGGCAAGCTGGAGTGCACAGGCCGCCAATGCCGCTACGGCGCAGGCGACGAGTGGCGGTGCGGTTGGCTCGACTCCGGTGAAGGGCCCGTTCCAGTCGTTCCCGTATTGGGCCGTGTGCTGGCTGCTGTTCTTTTTGCTGATGTTCCTGTTTGGTGCCGGCCCCTTTGCCGCACTGATCTTCTTTACGATTCCCATCTATCACTGGGTGGCGCGTGCGCTCGATGGCGATTGGGCGCGCGGGGATATTCAGGTTGGTTCGGCGTCGGTGGCGGTCAAGGCCCAGGGGAAGGATACTTCTGCGGAATCTGATGCTGACGTGGCTACCGCGACTACCGCTGAGCCGATTGCCAAAGAGGGTGATGAATGATGAAGCTTTCGCATGAATCCAAGGTACGCTTGGGCGTTGGCATCGGAGCGTTTGTGCTCATCATCGGGCTTGTCTTTGGCATTTCGCGGACTTTGATTCATTTTGATGGCCCGTGGGATCTCGACGATGTTGTATCCGGCTTCTCTGGTATGGACGATGCGGTTGACGAGGACGATCTTTTGGATGGCGGTAACTATTCCGCTCAGCCTCAGCAGCTTTCGAGCGAAACCTTTGATGCCGACGCGTTCACATCGCTTGACTTGGACGTGACGTCGGGCACGGTCGAGGTCAAACACGTCTCCAGCGGGCCAGTGCGCGTAATTGAAAGCGGTCGCGTGGCAACGGGGACCGTTGCCTTCGATGCGGCAACCCAGAACCTGGCCGAAATCAAGGGCTCTACGCTCAAGATTCGCCAGTTCGATTGCGATGACGAGCGCGCCATTGACCGCACGGTTACCGTCGAACTGCCGCGCGAAGTTGCCGATAACATGGTGGGCATTACAGCGAATGTAGGATCGGGTGACCTGACGGTCGCGGGCATTGCGTGTCATGACCTCAACCTGACTTTGGACTCTGGAGACGTTGAGTTTACGGGCACCGTGACCGATACCCTGAATACCGAGGTCGGTTCGGGCGATGTGACGTTCGAGCTCTACCAGGCCCCCGCGAAGTCGATGGACGTGAGTGTGGGCTCGGGCGATGTGGAGATGACGGTTCCGAACTCGACGGGCTTTAAGGCGAGCCTCACCTTGGGCAGCGGCGACTTTGAGAGCGATTTCCTTCCGCTTGGCTACGACGGCGAGACCATTTTGAATCTTGAATTCGATAACGGCGATAAGTCTGCTACGTATCGTTTTGAGGTCGGTTCGGGCGACATGTCGTTTGATCCGGAGTGACATGCGGTTTTCGGAGATCGGTACATATAGGCATGCTCTTTGATGGAGGCGCCGGAGCCGTGACGGGCTTCGGCGCCTTTGCCTTTACAATGGGGACATGGAACAGATTATCTTGAACATACTCGAGGCTCTGCGTCGCGGCGAGACCGTGGACGACAAAGCGCTCGTCAAACTGATACATGCCGAGGCGCGCCGTGAGGGTGCCGACAAACGCGATTTGGCCAAGCGCCGTCTGCTGCCGTTCTACCAGCGGGTTAAACGTGAGGAGCCGGTTCGGTGGGCTGCGTGGAATGTCGATTCCGATCTGGAGCGTCAACTGCTGCAGGTCCTGCGTATGAAGCCGCGCCGAACGGCCTCGGGCGTGGCGACCATTACCGTCATTACCAAGCCCTGGCCATGCTCGGGCGATTGCCTGTTTTGCCCCAACGATCTGCGCATGCCCAAAAGCTATCTGCACGCCGAGCCGGCGTGCGCCCGTGCGGAGCAAAACTGCTTCGACCCGTATCTGCAGGTGAGCGCTCGTCTGACCGCGCTTTCGCAGATGGGACATGCGACCGACAAGATAGAGCTCATTGTGCTCGGCGGTACCTGGAGCGACTATCCGCAAGGGTATCAGACGTGGTTTATGTCGGAGCTTTTCCGTGCGCTCAATGACGATGCCGTCGCCGGCGTGGCGGCCAACCCCATGCTGGCGCGTCCGGGCATCAGCCGTGCCGAGGCGGGGCGCCTGCTCGATGACGCTCCCGCCGATGCGCTGCCGCCTGTGGTAGCAGAGCGCCGCGAGCGCTATCGGGTTGCCGGCATTGCGACAGACGAGGCTGA
>ERZ857969.3802-NODE-3802-length-14296-cov-3.419282_pt1 | contig 14296 bp, 10 predicted proteins | sample MGYA00519864_ERZ857969 | MGnify/ENA primary metagenome ERZ857969 (study PRJEB31778, sample SAMEA3449382) | human gut metagenome | biome: human gut; feature: human-associated habitat; material: faeces | place: United Kingdom | collected 2010/2012 ... | reverse complement strand
AGTTGTTGAAGTCGCCGAAGACGTAGACGTCGTGCGCCCCCGGCAGCCACTCGCGGAACCACCATCCGTCGAGTTCCTCGTCGCGCTGCCAGCCGAAATAGCGGTAGCCGTTGGCGTAGTCCACGATCGACCCCGAAGCGCTCTCGATCCGCGCCATCTGCCGCTCGTACTGTGCGTAGCGGCGGTTCATATGTTCTTCGACGGGCTGCAACCATGCGTCGCGCTCTACGATGGGCAGTCTTCGGGGCGTTTTTTCCATAGGAGATGCTGGATTTCTATAAAGTATGACAAAAACCGGACGGATTCGAAGCCGGACCGCCTGCGGTTCGGCAAGACTTTCCGACTGATAAAAGTGCCGTTACGACACCAAATATACGAAAAAATTTCTATCTTTGTCTCCGAACGAAAACGAATCCCTATTACTAACATTTACTAACATCCAAAAAAAATTTATGAAAGGACAACCCAAAGGATTGATCGCGGCGGCCCTCGCCAACATGGGCGAACGCTTCGGTTTCTATATCATGATGGCTATCCTTACCCTGTTCATCTCGGCCAAGTTCGGTCTGGACGAGGCCACCGCAGGGTATATCTATTCGGGCTTCTACGCTTCGATCTACCTGCTGGCGCTGGTCGGCGGCATCATCGCCGACAAGACCAAGAACTACAAGGCGACGATCATGTGGGGCCTGATCGTGATGAGCATCGGCTATCTGCTCATCGCCATCCCGACGCCGACGCCCGTGCCGAGTCTGTGGCTCTACCTGACGCTGACCTGCCTGGGACTGCTGGTGATCGCCTTCGGCAACGGTTTGTTCAAGGGCAACTTGCAGGCGCTGGTGGGCCAGATGTACGATAACAGCGAATTCAGCGCCAAACGCGAATCGGGCTTCCAGATCTTCTACATGTTCATCAATATCGGCGGTTTCTTCGCTCCGTTCGTCGCCATCGGCGTGCGCAACTGGTGGCTGAAGGTCAACAATTTCGACTACAACGCCAAACTCCCGGCTCTGTGCCACGAATACCTTGCCAAAGGCGAGGAGATGGTCGGCGAGGGCCTCGCCAACCTCAACTCCTACGCTTCGGCGGCGCACCTCGACGGAACGCCCGTGAGCGACCTCGGGGCCTTCTGCAACACCTATCTCGATGTCTTCAACCGCGGTTTCCACTATGCGTTCATCGCGGCGATCGTGATGATGCTCATCTCGCTGGCGATCTACATGGCCAACCGCAAGCGGTTCCCCGATCCTTCGAAAAAGGCCGCTGCCGCCGGCGTCAAGGCTTCGGTCGAGGAGATCAAGATGTCCGCCCAGGAGATCCGCCAGCGCATTTACGCTCTGTTCGCCGTCTTCGGCGTGGTGATCTTCTTCTGGGTGTCGTTCCACCAGAACGGCTATTCGCTGACCTATTTCGCCCGCGACTACGTGAATCTCGACGTTATCAATATCGACCTGGGATTCACGACCATCAAGGGCGCGGAGATCTTCCAGAGCGTCAATCCTTTCTTCGTCGTCTTCCTCACGCCGATCATCATGTGGTTCTTCGGCTGGCTGCGCAAGCGCGACATCGAGGTCTCGACCCCGATGAAGATCGCCATCGGCATGGGTATCGCTGCCCTGGCCTACGTCTTCCTGATGCTCTTCTCGCTGGCCCTGCCGACGAAGGCCGAACTGGCCGGCATGCGCGCCGACGAGGTGCAGTCGCTGCTTGTCACCCCGTGGGTGATGGTGGGCCTCTACTTCATCCTCACCGTCGCCGAGCTGTTCATCTCGCCGCTGGGTCTGGCGTTCGTGTCGAAAGTGGCGCCTCCCCACATGCAGGGCCTGATGCAGGGCTTCTGGCTGGCCGCCACGGCCGTGGGCAACGCCCTGCTGTTCGTCGGCGGATGGCTCTACCTCCATATGCCGATGTGGGCTACGTGGGCCGTGTTCGTCGCCGCCTGCGGCTTGTCGATGCTCGTCATGCTCTCGATGGTCCGCTGGCTCGAACGGGTCACCAAATAATCCGCGCGATTTTTCGCCCGGCCGCCGCAGATTTCCTGCGGCGGCTTTTTTGTCGCCCACGGCGGAGTAGTCCCCGACGGCTTCTTCCTGGTCGGATTCGTTGAAAAACCGCCGAAAACGGAAAACTTTTTTGTTTCATGAGTTTCCCTGTCTATATTTGTCGTATCAATTCGGATCGGATCATGGACCAGAAGGAACGAATCATCGAACAGGCGATGCAGATGTTCGTCGCCCAGGGCATCAGGTCGGTGCGCATGGACGACATCGCGCAGCAGCTGGGTGTCTCGAAACGAGCGCTTTACGAGCTGTTCGGCGACAAGGAGGGGTTGCTCTACCTCGCTATGGAACGTTTTTTCGAGTGCAAGCGCATCGAGCGGGCCGCAGCCTGCGCCGGGGCCCGCAACGTGCTCGAAGCGATGTTCATGGTGCTGGGGTGCGTGGCCGACGAGTCGGAGACGATACAGCGGCTGCTGGGCAACCTGCGCAAGTTCTATCCGGCCGTTCACGCCAGGCTGATGCGCGAAGGGACCGCCCAGAGCCGTCTCGATTTGCTGCGGATGCTCGAAACGGGCATTGCCGACGGGCTTTTCACCGGGAGTTTCAACCTCGATCTGGCCATTGCGGTGCTTTATTACACGGCTTCGGCCATCACCAAGCGCAAGGACATCCCGCTGCCCGAGGGGATGACCGAGCGCGAGGCTTTCGTGCAGATCATCAGCAATTTTTTCCGCGGCATCTCCACAGCCAAGGGGCTGGAGCTCATCGACGACTACCTGAAACGCTATGAACCGGCCAAGACCGGAAACAAATCGGAATTATGAATATTCCGATGAAAAGGCTGATTCTGACCCTGCCGCCGCCGCTGGCGTCCGGGCATCGGGCAGGTGCACATTGAGACGGAAAAAATGCAAGCGAGCTTGCTTTTTTCTCTCGGCGTATTCGCACTTTGGCTGTGCCGAAGATATTCCCGCTTGGCAACGTTCAAATAAATTTGACATTGCCCTCGCTTATTCGTATCTTTAATATACCCGAGGATATTTATTTGGGCATTAACGATTTAGAAGAAAATCGTATGAAAAAGGCAATGGATAAGTAAGCTGTTAAGTCCTTCGAACAATTATGCTTTACACGCTACCAAACAACTCATAAACACAACAAATATAACTGTTTAATTGGAGTAATCCAAAAATTGATTATTGTTTCGAGAATAATAAACATTACCAATATTGTCAACATTGTTTCTCGACTGCAATGATATGGTTTAGGTATTGTTCTGCCGGAACCCTGAGGGTGTCATACCCGTATGACGGCGGAAATAGCGGCCCAGATAGGAGGTCGAATCGAAGTGGAACATGTTGGCGATCTCTTTGATCGTCATGTCCGTCGAGGTGAGCAGATGCTTGATCTCCATCACGATCTGCCAGTCGATGAGCTGCTTGGGCGTCGCCTCCGTGATTCGGGCGGTTATCTTCGAAAGGTAGTAGGGTGTGATGCAGAGCTTGTCGGCATAGAATTTCACCTCGTGCTGCGAATAGCAGTTCTCCGTCACCAGTTTGCAGAAGCAGTTGAAAAGGCGGCGCGAAGAGGGGATGGATTCGATATTCCCGGGCGGGGCATCGAAAACCAGCTTGACCTCCATTGCGAGAAACAGATTTTGCAATTGATTCCGTATCATCATACGGGCCGACTTCGCGGCCGAGCATTGCGCGCAATGGTCGATATGGGCGTTCCATGTTTCCGACAATATCCGTTCCTCCCCGGTGGTCGGCAATATCGGCTGGTTGTAGATGCGTTCGAAAAATACCGACGAGAGAGGCAGGATGACTTCATCGGTGAGCGCGGAGGAGATTTCGATCAGCCGCACCCGAAAATCGCCGCCGGTTCCGTGTACGACGAACAGCGTGTCGGGAAAGATGACCGCAATGTCGCCGCGACGGAACACCCGTCGTTCGAGATTGGCCGAAACGATCGCCCGGCCTTGCAGGCAAAAGAGCAGCAAGCACCCCTTTGTCCGAATCGCGGAGCCGAGCGAACCGCTCAAATCCGACACTCCGATTCTATACTCCGCCTCCCGGTTTCGCTCCATAGTTTTTATTTTTCACGTACAAAGATAGCACAATTCGGCGAAACGACCCGATGTTGTTTCCAAAAGTCTCCTTGTTGTTTGGATTTGTATGCCGTCCGAACGTCGGGGAAACCGTAATTTTGCCCCGGAAAAACAAAAAGCAACCATGAAACAAAAACTATCGGGTGCGGCACTCTTATTGGCCGCGTGTCTGGGATCGTGCCGGGAGGCCGCCGCTCCGCAGCAGCAGGTCGGCTATTCGGTGCTGACGGTCGAACCGACGAACGTAACGCTTACCGAATCCTACTCCGCCTCGGTGCGCGGACGGCAGGACATCGAAATCTATCCGCAGGTATCGGGAACGATTCAGCGCGTCTGCGTCAAAGAGGGCGAAAAAGTGCAACGCGGGCAATCGCTCTTCGTCATCGACCGGGTGCCCTACGAAGCGGCCCTGCGCACGGCCGTGGCCAATGTCCACGCCGCCGAAGCGCAGGTCGAAACGGCGCGAATCACTTACGAAAGCAAGCAGGAACTGTTCCGGCGGAATGTCGTTTCGGAGTTCGACCTCTCGACCGCCCGCAACGCGCTGGCCGTTGCCGAAGCCTCGCTCGAGCAGGCGCGGGCCGAGGAGACCAACGCCCGCAACAGCCTTTCCTATACGGAGGTGAAGAGTCCGGCCGACGGCGTGGTCGGCACGATTCCCTATCGGGTGGGCGCACTGGTCGGCCCGACAGCGGCACAGCCCCTCACGACCGTGGCCGACAATTCGGAGATGTACGTCTACTTCTCGATGTCCGAAAACCGCTTGCAAGAGCTGGTCATGCGCTACGGTTCGCTCGACCGGACGCTCGAAGAGATGCCCGCCGTGCAGCTGCGGCTGAACGACGGAAGCATTTATGCCGAAGCGGGACGTATCGAGAGCATCAGCGGCGTACTGAACCCCGAAACGGGCAGCGGATCGCTGCGCGCCGTATTCCCCAACCCGAACCGAGTGCTGTTCAGCGGCGGCACGGGCAACGTGGTGATTCCGCAGCAGTTGGAAAATGCCATTTCGATTCCGCAGGAAGCGACCTATGAATTGCAGGACAAAATCTTCGTCTATCGCGTCATCGACGGCCGGGCCGTCGCCACGCGCGTGGAGGTCAGCCCGATACACGACGGGGTGAGCTACACCGTGACGAAAGGTCTCTCGGCAGGCGACCGGATCGTCACGACGGGCGTGGGCCTGCTCAACGACGGAGACGAGATCACGATAACCGATAACGCGGGAGGTGAGGTATGAATCTGCGATTTTTCATAGACCGTCCGGTCTTCTCGATCGTCATCTCCGTGACGATCGTCCTGCTGGGCATCATCGCCCTGACGACCCTTTCGGTCGAACAGTATCCCGACATTGCGCCGCCGACGGTACAGGTGACGACCTCCTATCCCGGAGCCAACGCCGAGACGGTGCAGAAGGCCGTCATCGTGCCGCTCGAAGAGGCGATCAACGGGGTCGAGAATATGTCGTACATCCACTCCGAAGCCTCCAACACGGGCGAGGTGACGGTGAACGTCTATTTCCGTCAGGGCGTCGATGCCGACATGGCCGCCGTGAACGTGCAGAACCGCGTGTCGAAGGCACAGGGTCTGCTGCCCGCCGAGGTGACGAAAATCGGCGTGCAGACGCTCAAACAGCAGAAGTCGCTGCTGAAGGTGGTGGCTTTGTACAGCCCCGATGACACGTACGACATGCAGTTCATCAACAACTACATGAAGATCAACGTCGAGCCGCGCATGAAGCGTATCGCGGGAGTGGGGGAGTTCAACGTGCTGGCGTCGAACTACTCGATGCGCATCTGGCTCAAACCCGATGTCATGGCGCAGTACAAGCTGATACCCTCCGACGTGACTGCCGCCCTCGAAAAGCAGAACCTCGAATCGGCGACGGGCGCATTCGGCGAGAACCACGCGAACGCCTACGAATATACGATCAAATGGAGCGGCCGTCTTTCGACACCCGAGCAGTTCGAGCAGATCGTCATCCGTTCGCTGCCGAACGGCGATATTCTGCGTCTGAAGGACATCGCCCGCGTGGAGATGGGCGACGAGGCATACACCTATCGGGCCCTCACGGACGGACATGCCGGCTGTATCGGCGAGGCGTACCAGAGCGCGGGATCAAACGCCACGGAGGTGGTGGAGAACATCGACGCCCTCATTGCCGAGCTGACCGAGGAGCTGCCCGACGGGCTGGCGTTCGCCGACCTGCTGAGCGTCAACCGTTTCCTCTACGCCTCGATGGAGAACGTCCTGTGGACGCTCGTCGAAGCGATTCTGCTGGTCGTGCTGGTGGTCTATGTCTTCTTGCAGGACATCCGTTCGACGCTGATTCCGACCATCGCCATCGTCGTCTCGCTGGTCGGCACGTTCGCCGTCATGTCGCTGCTGGGATTCTCGATCAACCTCTTAACGTTGTTCGCCCTCGTGCTCGCCATCGGTACGGTGGTCGATAACGCCATCGTGGTGGTCGAGGCCGTGCAGGCGCGTTTCGACGTGGGCTACAAATCGGCCTACATGGCCACGAACGACGCCATGCAGGGCATCACGGGCGCGATCATCACCTCGACGCTCGTTTTCATGGCCGTTTTCATTCCCGTGTCGATGATGGGCGGCACGTCGGGTGTGTTCTACACGCAGTTCGGCATCACGATGGCCGTTGCCGTAGGTCTTTCGGCCGTCAATGCCCTGACACTCTCGCCCGCGCTGTGCGCCCTGATGCTGCAACCCTATGTGGACGAGGAGGGCAACGTGCGCGAGAACTTCGCCGCGCGGTTCCGCAAGGCATTCAACGCCGCCTTTTCGGTCATGGTGCAGCGCTACGTGCGCGGCGTCATCTGGTTCGTGCGCCACCGCTTCGTAGCGTGGGGAATGCTCGCAGCGGCCGTCGTGCTGCTCGTCGTCCTGATGAAGAACACGCAGACGGGACTGGTTCCCGACGAGGACACCGGATCGGTCATGGTCAGCGTCACCACCAAGCCCGGCACGTCGCTCTACGCCACGACCCGCGTGCTGTCGCAGCTCGAAAAGGAGATTCAGCAGATGCCGCAGGTCGAGCACTATGCCACCGTGAGCGGCTATTCGTTCAGCGGTTCGGGTGCAAGCGCGGGCATGATCATCCTTTCGCTCCGCGACTGGTCGGAACGCTCCGGCGAGGGCGACGACGTGCAGTCGGTCATCGACCGCATCAACGCGCTCTCGGCCAAGATTCCCGATGCGCAGATTTTCGCCGCCGCACCGCCCATGATTACGGGCTACGGCATGGTGAACGGCTTCGAGCTGCACGTGCAGGACAAGGCGGGCCGTCCCGTCGCCGAACTGGACGAGGCGACACGCGGATTCATCGCGGCACTCTCGGAGCGTCCCGAAATCGGTACGGCTTATTCGTCGTTCTCGTCGGGCTACCCGCAATATACGCTCGACATCGACGCCGCGCGGTGCGAGCGGTCGGGCATCTCGCCGTCGGACGTGCTGGCAACCATATCGGGCTATTACGGAGGACAATACGTCTCGAACTTCAACCGTTTCTCGAAGCTCTACCGCGTGATGATCCAGGCCGACCCGTCGTACCGCGTGACGCCCGAGTCGCTGAACCACATCTACATCCGCACATCCAACGGCGAAATGGCCCCGGTCGGGCAGTTCGCGCGGCTGACCAAGACCTACGGCCCCCAGTCGCTCAACCGCTTCAACCTCTACGGCTCGATCGCCGTGAACGGCGCGGCAGCCGACGGCTATTCTTCGGGCGATGCCATCCGCGCCATCGGCGAGACGGCGGCCGCGGCGCTGCCCAAAGGATACAGCTACGAGTTCGGCGGCATCACGCGCGAGGAAAGCACCTCGACGAGCAACACGGTCGTGATTTTCGCCATCTGCTTCGTGCTGGTCTACCTGATTCTGAGCGCGCTGTACGAAAGTTTCCTTATCCCGCTGGCCGTCGTGCTGTCGCTGCCGTTCGGGCTGTTCGGCTCGTTCCTCTTCGCGCAGCTGATGGGACTGGAAAACAACATCTACATGCAAACGGGTATCATCATGCTGATCGGTCTGCTGGCCAAAACAGCGATTCTTATCACCGAATACGCCGTCAAACGCCGCGAGGCAGGCATGTCGCTCATCCAGGCCGCAGTCGGGGCTGCGAAAGTGCGTCTGCGCCCGATTCTGATGACCGCCCTGACGATGATCTTCGGTCTGCTGCCGCTGATGGTATCGACGGGCGTCGGCGCCAACGGCAACCGCACGCTCGGTTCGGGAGCCGTCGGAGGTATGCTCGTAGGAACGCTCGCCCTGCTGTTCATCGTGCCCGTGCTGTTCGTCGCTTTCCAGTGGTTGCAGGAGAAGATTCGCCCCATGCAGTTCGAGCGGGCCGGCGAGTGGTCGATACGGGCCGAAATGGAGGATTTGCAAAACCGGAAAGAGGAGAAGTAATGAAAAAGATCATATTCATCGGAATCGCCGCATCGCTGTTCTCCGCCTGCGGCATCTACAAACCCTACACACGCCCCGAAGTGCGGACCGACGACCTCTACGGCGCAGAGTATGCGACAGCCGATACTGCATCCATTGCCGACATCGGATGGCGCGAGCTGTTCACCGACCGACTGCTGCAACGTTTGATCGACACGGCACTGGTTCACAACACCGATTTGCAGGTGGCGCAACTGCGCATCACGGAGGCCGAAGCGACATTGAAAGCGGCACGGCTGGCCTATCTGCCGTCGTTCAACTTCGCGCCGACGGGCGGTGCAAGCAGCTTCGACGGCGCGAAAGCCGCGTGGACGTACAACGTTCCCGTCACGGCAAGCTGGGAGGTCGATATTTTCAGTCGCCTGACCAATGCCAAACGGCGTTCGCGTGCGGCTTTGCTGCAAAGCGAAGCCTACCGCGATGCGGTGCAGACGCAACTGATAGCCAATGTGGCCGACTACTACTATCGGTTGCTGAGCCTCGACGCGCAGGTGGCCGTCACGGAGCAAGCCGTGGAGCGCTACCGGGAGCAAGTGCACGTCATGCGGGCGTTGAAAGCGGCCGGCAATGCCAACGAAGCCGCCGTCGCCCAGACCGAAGCGACGCTCTATGCCGCCGAAACATCGCTGCACGATCTGCGCAACTCGATCCGGCAAACGGAAAATTCGCTGACGCTTTTGCTGGGCGACACGCCGCACACGATCGAACGCAGCAGGCTGGAGGTGCAGTCGGTTCTGGCGGAACTGGCCGTCGGCGTTCCGCTGCAACTTTTGGCCCGCCGTCCGGATATTCGCCAGAGCGAGCAGGCGCTCGTGCAGGCATACTATGCGACGGCCGAGGCCCGGGCCGCGCTCTATCCGTCGCTGACGCTGAGCGGATCGGCAGGCTGGACGAACAGCGCGGGGGCTATCGTCGCCAATCCGGGAAAACTGTTGCTCTCGGCGGCAGGTTCGCTGCTGCAACCGATTTTCAATGCAGGACAGAACCGCGCCCGCGTGAAGATTGCAAAGGCGCAGCAGGAGGAAGCGTGCCTTGCGTTCCAGCAAGCCCTGCTCAACGCCGGCGCGGAGGTGAACAACGCCTTGACGCAGGTACAAACCGCACGCGCCAAAACGGACACCCGTCGCGAACAGCTCCGCTCGCTCGAACGGGCGGTCGAAAGTACGCAGCTGCTGATGCGGCACGGTTCGACGACCTATCTCGAAGTGCTGACGGCACAACAAACCTTGCTTTCGGCCCGGCTCTCCGCCATCTCCGACCGTCTCTCCGAATTGCAGGGCATCGTCTCGCTCTATCATGCGTTAGGAGGTGGAATTGAATAGGGACCATATGATTTCAAGAATGAAAACTTTTGTTGTCTCTCTTGAAAAAGAGCTTGCAGGTCGCTTGAGGAAGATCGAATCTTCCGATCTGAATATCTTGAAAAAATCGTTGGAGGCATCGCTCGTATTGGGCGATGCCTTTCAGCGGTTGAGGGAGCTTGTATCGAGCTACACGTTCGAAAGCGAAGCAGAGGAGATCGAGTTTTTCAAAACGATCAAGCCTCGGTTGTATTGCCGCCTGATTTACTATCGCAAAGTTTATAACATCGAGATGAATCGGCCTGTGGGTATTGAATCGCAACACGCCTATTTGCACGACGAAATCAAGGCGATCGACCGTTACAACGGCAAACACTCCGATTTCGTGCGTTACTATCGTTCCGGCATGAGACGCACTTGGATTCGTTGTATTATCTGCGTAATCGAACGAATGCGGCCCTTTACCTCGAATCGTTCTACTACGAACGCGACCCGAAATTTTCGACGAATGCCGATTTCATGGCGGCACGCATCATGGCCAACGAACGATTGGCGGACTATCTTTCCAAAGAGATCGAAACATTGGAGCTGCAACGTCCCGAGAATTTACCGTGCGTTCGGCTTACGTGGGGCCGCTCGAAAACCGATTTGCTCGAACAAATCTTCGCTTGGGACAGCTGCAAAGCATTCGGTAACGTTCCGATGAATCATCTGCTCGACTATATCGCTACAGTTTTCAATATCAAATTGGATCCCAACTATTCACGAACCTTTTGCGATATGCGTATCCGCAACAAGCAAACGCCTTATCTCGATGAATTGAAAGAGGTGCTTTTGGCGCGAATGAATCGGGAAAGGCGACGTCGGACGAAATAGCTCAATATTTACGTCGGAACTCTTCGGAAAGCGCGACGATTCGCTGCCCGACAGCCGCCAGTTCTCGGGTCGTATTCTCCAATTTATAGAGCATGGCGAGTGCTTTCCGCTCCGAGAAACGGGTGTGCAATAGCTTCACAACCTGGTTGTAATTCGTTCCCACGGTTCGGAATTGAGCGTGCAGTTGCGTCAGTTTGGCCACGTATTCCAGCGTTCCGCGATCGGTTTTTATCACTCGAAACACGTCTCCGAAAACCCGTGCCTTGATAAAAGCCGCCTTCGATAACAGCCCCGAGCTCGTACATCGTCAGAAATCGGGACTGTTCTTCGGCCGAGAAGTTTACCGAGAAGCGGTGAATCGCCGGATCATCTTTCCCGGGACGTCCTCCTCGACCTTTGCGGGTCGGTCTGTTTTTCTCCATAATCGAAATTTTTGAGGTGAGGCCATCGCCTCGCCGGTTGCTGAAAATTGCGATTCGTTTGTGGCGGAGCCGCCTGTCGAAAAGCGCCGACTTCGGAGGTGCTTTCATCCCCTTGCGGGCAAGCTGTTTTCCGCTGCAAAAAACTTTTTGTGCAGCAGAAAACACAGCTTGCTATTTGCCATTTGCAAATACGTTCCGTCCGCCCATCGGACGGACTATCGAACCGGCCGCCGTAAAAACGGGCAAGGCGGCTTCCATCTACGTCGGAATCGTTACAGCGACAAAGATACCGACCGATTCTGCGATTCGGTTCTTTGGGGACAATGCCTTTTGCTGCCGTTTCAAAGCCACAAACAACAATGGGTCGAAACAGGATGAAGTGTTCGGCCGTACGATGATTTGGCCGACCGAACGATCGAATGGCCGCTTGGTCGGATAGCTGAAATATCTATTGGCCGGCTGCTTGACTGAATACATGAATACATGTACAATCGACTGTATAGGTGAACATACAGATGACTGTATGCATGTATAACCGATCAAACGATCATACAGTCGAACGTATGATTGTATGATTAGCTGACTGAATAACCGTATGCAGGCGTGACATATATAATACTATCGTGTTCGGAGCTAATTGCCGCTCCGTGCGCAGGTACAGGTCGAACTTGTCGATGAACGACCGATCCAAAGCCGAAAAAGGAATATCCGACAGCCGAAGCCGCTCCGACAGGAACCGTTCGACATGTTCGCGAGCGCAACGATAAGTGTGTGCCGATTTGGCCGTGCGATTCACGCCCACCCGTTTCTCGAAATGTTCGATATACAAACGGAAGTAACCGAGCAGCGTCTCCTGCCCGAAAGCCATACCCAACAACAGGCATTTGATCTCCTCTGCCGTTACCCGCTCACGAACGGCAGACTGTTCGCGGTAGATACTGATAGCCGAAGCACGCAGCTCGTCCAACCGACGGTTGATTTCGACAGCCTCGGTGCTTTTGCCTTTGGCGCGACCAGACATCCACAACGAACATGATGTGAGCATCTTTACGCTGAACACGCTTTCCGAACGGCCGATAGTCAAACGACCCATAACGGGGCAGCGACCCTCGATATTCGTTTCGTTCTTTTTAAGGTAGAACGCGACCTTTACATCATCTTGATTCATAACTCTATTACCCGTTTACAAAATTAGTTCGTCTTCGACAGACGTTTTCTCGCCTCAGCAATTCGAGTCAACTCGATTGCTTTCGGCTTAATGAAAACGTTGATATAGAGTTATTTGAAGCTATGAAAAACGAAGCGAAACATAGAATAAGATACTATGCCCTTACATCGGAAACCGTCTTTTCGAGAAACTCCGAATAAAACGACTATCTTTGTCGTGGAGTTTCGTGAGAAAAACGGTGTTCCTCGAAGTACAGAACCGTTTTCGTAAGGTGGAGGTGAGGCTTCGACTGCCTCTTTCCCGACACGAAAAAGGCAACGGATAAGTAACGAAAACCTCGCTCGACTCCTCGAAATCCTGCATTCCGGCCATTCGGCAAGGGACTGAGGTTCTACCCATTGCGATTCTGCATTTCAATAACTTACATTATTACGCCCCCGTTCGCCCCGTTTTATCCGATTTTCTTCGTATCTTTGTAACCATGAAACTCACCTTTCTGGGAACCGGAACCTCGCAGGGCGTACCTGTCATCGGCTGCCGCTGCAAGGTCTGCACCTCGGCGGACCGGCGCGACAAACGCCTGCGCACGGCGGCCATGGTCGAGACGCACGGCGTGAGGCTGGTGATCGACGCCGGGCCCGATTTCCGCTACCAGATGCTTCGCACGGGCGTGCGCCATATCGACGCCATCCTGCTGACCCATGAACACAAGGACCACATCGGCGGGCTGGACGACGTGCGGGCTTTCAATTTCGTCGATTATCCGCCGACCATCCATAAGGTCCACATCTACGCCGCGCCGCAGACGCTGGCGTGCGTGCGCAAGGATTTCGACTATGCCTTCGCGCAGGACAAATACCGCGGCGTCCCGGAGATCGAGTTGCACGAGGTGGACGTGGCGCACCCCTTTGCGGTCGGGGGCGTGGAGATCATCCCGGTTTCGGGGCGCCACTCCGAACGCTTCCGGGTCACGGGCTACCGCATCGGGCCGCTGGCCTATCTCACGGATTTCAAGACCATCGAGGATGCCGAGGTCGAAAAACTCCGCGGGGCGGAGGTGCTGGTGGTCAATGCGCTGCGCTTCGCCGTGCATCCGTCGCATTTCAACCTGGAAGAGGCGCTGGCGCTGATCCGCCGCGTCGGGCCGCGCGAGGCTTATATTACGCACATGTCCCACGAGATCGGGTTGCATGCCGCGACGGAGACGATGCTTCCCGAAGGGGTGCATCTGGCTTACGACACATTGGAAATCGAAATAAACGAACAGTATGAAAACACTCAGGGATAAGGTCATCGTCATCACGGGGGCTTCGTCGGGCATCGGCGAGGCGATGGCGAAGGAGTATGCCGCGCAGGGCGCGAAGGTGGTGCTCGGGGCGCGCAGCGTCCAGAAATTGCAGCTTCTGGCGGGCGACATCCGCTCGACGGGCGGCCGGGCGGCTTACTGCGGCGTGGACGTGACGAAGCCCGCCGAATGCAAGGAGCTGATCGACACCGCCGTCCGTGAGTTCGGGGGCATCGACGTGCTGATCTGCAACGCGGGGATCTCGATGCGCGCGATCTTCGACGACGTGGAGCTCGACGTGCTGTACAAGCTGATGGATGTCAATTTCTGGGGTACGGTCTATTGCTGCAAATACGCATTGCCCTACTTGCAGGCGTCGAAAGGCTCGGTCGTCGGCATTTCGTCCGTCGCCGGGTTGCACGGACTGCCCGGCCGCACGGGTTATTCGGCTTCGAAATACGCCATGACGGGCTTCCTCGAAACGCTGCGCATCGAAAACCTCAAGAAGGGGTTGCACGTGATGATCGCCTGCCCGGGATTCACGGCCTCGAACGTCCGTTTCTCGGCCCTGACGGCCGACGGGTCGCAGCAGGGCGAAACTCCGCGCGACGAGGCGAAGATGATGACCGCTGAGCAGGTCGCCCGCATCGTGGCGAAGGGCATCCTCCGGCGC
>ERZ857969.3797-NODE-3797-length-14310-cov-10.261172_pt1 | contig 14310 bp, 10 predicted proteins | sample MGYA00519864_ERZ857969 | MGnify/ENA primary metagenome ERZ857969 (study PRJEB31778, sample SAMEA3449382) | human gut metagenome | biome: human gut; feature: human-associated habitat; material: faeces | place: United Kingdom | collected 2010/2012 ... | reverse complement strand
CACCAAGACCAACAGCCTCGGCGAGAAGAACTTCAAGCTCGCTTCCGCTGCTGCTGCCGACAAGTGGGGCCGTCCCGCCACCAAGTGGACCTACACCACCGGCGACAAGGCCACTACCTTCGTTGAGAAGCCCGACCTGACCTACACCAAGGCCGTTACTGAGTGCGATGTCGCTCACGATGCTGGCCTGAAGGCCGACACCGCTTACACCCTGATTGTCAACGGTCAGACCGCCAGCACCAAGTACACCGTCAACCTGACCGACACCAAGACCACGATGGGTGCTCAGGGCCGTCTGTTCGAAGTCTATGACGATACCATCGTCATGATCGACACCTTCCTTGCCAAGGTCACCTACGTTGCTGACATCACCTATGATGCTCAGGGTCACGTCAAGACTCCTGCCACCATCACCCTCGAGGTCTATGATTCTAAGACCGCTCCCAAGACCACTGCTCTGACGCTCAAGGACTACGACAACAACTATGGCTATGCCAAGGATGAGTATGTCCTCATCAACGCTTACACCAATGACCCCAACTCCGTCACTGTCAGCGGCAAGGTGTACAACAACGATAAGCAGTATGCCGAGATCGTTTCCAAGGCCACTTCCATCGAGGGCGCTCAGAGCGTGATCTACTGGAACGCTCAGCAGCACAACGTTGAGGGCACCGTTTATGACGATGCTGTCAAGTTCTGCCTCGACGAGGCCGAGCAGAAGGACGCCAAGTACACTTGGTACTTCGATTCCTACAACAACCTGATCGGTGCGGTTGAGATCGCTGCTGCCAACAGCTACGGCGTCATCAACTCCATCTGGTGGGCGGGCAACGCTGCGGACGGTTCCGGCGTGGCAAAGGCCAACGTCACCTACATGGACGGCACCACCGCTCAGGTCGACATCAGCGAGATGACCTACAAGGCTGTTGAGAAGGGTAACCCTGTTCTGAAAACCGGTACTGTCTCTCACAGCACTGCGACTAGCAGCGTGATGACTGCTGATGGCACTTATTTCTATGTTGACTCTTACATCAACACCAACACCAATAACGACGGCAACAAGCTGCTGAACGGCCACCTGTTCCGCTTCACCACCAAGTCCAACGGCACCCTCAAGGCTGTCGAAGTGGACAACTATGTTGCCGCAGATAATGTTGCTGATTATACCAAGCTCCACAGTGTTGCAACCCTTGCTGTGAGCAAGAACACTCAGGTTATGAGCAGTGGTACCTACACTCTGGTTGTTAACTCTAACACCACGTTCCTGGTTCGCACCAACGTTGGTACCGATGCAAAGCCCTCCTACACCTTCAAGACCATCACCGGCTTCACCAACATTGACAACTACAATCCGGATGAGGTCGACTGGGTTGACCTGAACGGCGACAACGTTGCTGATTACGTTTACGTCATCGGCGCTACCACGAGCTCCAAGGTCACGAGCCTGTTCTACTTCGACGGTCAGCAGGGCGCTTACACCCTCGCCGACGGTACGTGGGTCGTCAAGGGCTATGTTGACGGCGTTGCCGGCGAAGTCAAGTTCGCTAACTATGCTGCTCTGGAAAGCACCCTGAAGATCAATCATCAGACTGGCTATCCTGTGAACAACACGCTCTATGTTGTTACCCTCAAGGACGGCGTTGTCCAGAGTGGTCATGCTGCTGTTGATGGCGAGGCGCTGAATGGTTACAATGAGTACCCGCTCTCCTCTGCCTATAATACCTACAGCAACATCACGATCAACTTCGTTGAGGGTGCTGCTGGCACTGTGGCGAATAACTATTCTGATCGTGACACCTTCGCTGATTCTCTCTATCACGACTATAGCGCTAACAAGTATTACAGCGTGGTCACCGACCTGACCAAGGTTGTTGGCACGATGGGCAATCCTGCCGACCAGAACTACTACTTTGTTTCTATCCAGAACAACGGTCAGCTCAACGCTCTGGCACTGCAGGCTTACGCCTACGACAAGGTCAAGAGTGGCGTCGATGTTCCCAACGCCGCTACTGTTATCGGCGTTGCCCTCAACGCTAACAAGGACGCTACGGTGTCTCTGAACGATAAGAACGATGCTAAGAAGGGTGATGTTTACAGCGTCACTCTCGAGCAGCTCCGTGACAACGGCTATGTCACCGTCGGCACTTTCTCCGGTACGGTTGACAGCGATGGTGCTACCTCTGTCACCATTAATCTGCGCGGCGTGATCGGCGCTGGTACCTATAAGGTCACCGCCGGTTCCTACACTTCGATCATGTCGTTCGCTAACTAAAAACTTCTCTTCTGAGGGATCTTTCCCCCTAAAGTAGAGTTTCAGCCCCGAGGCTTTCGCCTCGGGGCTGTTTTTTGCCTTGATTCAGTTTCCCTGCTCTCCGTCGTTGCTGTAGCCCAGCACCAGATAGTAATAGGTCGTGTCGATTGCGTTCATCTGGTTGCCCGACGGGGGGTAATACTGGTCGTCCTGCGGGTAGTACCAGCTCACGCCGGTATCGCCCCACGTCATTTCGTTTTCGCGGTTGTTGCTGTAGTAGAACTTGTCGAACCCGCGCACCGCCCAGTAGTGGTTGCTGCTCGAGCTGCTCACCATCACCAGCAGCGGGTAGAACCCGCACTCGATGCTGACCGCGTTCGCCGCGCCGTACTTGCCGTTGCCGGTATACGAGCCGTATTTTATGCGGCAGATTTTACCGTTTGCGATCGTCTGCGCCAATGCCGTGATGCGCTCCGCCGCCGTGCCGTCGGCCTCGCTGCGCGCGTCACCCTCAGCCTTGAGCGCCGCGTCGATGCTCGCAAACGCGGCATTGAAGTCGTCCATCTTGATCTGATCCGCCTTGACCCATTGCGGCAGGTCGAAATTTGTCGTCTTGTTCATGCGCTTTCCCCCAAAATATAATGTTGGAAAAGGCAGCCCACACCCCCCTGCAAACGCGGGAACACTGATGCATGATTTGCCTTTTCATGATACGCCGTATCATGAAGAGGCGTTGCACACAACGCGGCAAAAAGCTGTACCGCCTCCGGTATTAGAATTCACGATACCACAAATTGCCGCGTTTTGTGCAACGATTACCGTTGTGCGCGGGAACTTTTTCGGCTATCATACGTCTATAGAAGTATCCGAAAGAAATGAGGATTGACCGATGAAGAAGCTCCTTTCCCTCCTGCTCCCCCTCGCGCTGGCCCTTTCCCTCGCCGCCTGCGGCGAAAAAAGAGCAGACGAGGCCGCGCGCCAAACCCCGCCGACACTGACGGTGACAAGTGCAAACGCTTGCAGCGTCACCCTCAAAAGCAGCAGCTACGACTGGACCTACACCCAGGGCCTACAGAGCATGACCGACATTGCCTGCGGCGCGCACCCGCTGGACGAAACCTCCCGTGACATCACGCCTGTACTGGAAATGCCCTTTGCAGTGTCGGCCGCCTATTTCTACACCGTGACGCTCGATTTCGGCGATAATTCGCCCGATTCCGTCAGTCTCCGCTGCTGGCCGTCCGACGCCTGGGGCAGCACCGTCATGCCGTCCGAGACCGTGACCGCCCAGCGGCAGGATAACGGCACATTCCGCGCAGAACTGCCGCAAAGCGACGGCATTTTCGCCGTCGACGCGCTCTGGGACGGCAGCAGTGCGACCTACACCTTCTGCACGCAGGCGGCGGGGAGCGAAGAGCTTCACCCGGGCGCGGTGCTCAGCATCGGCGAGAGCGAAGACATCCGCAAGATCGACATCTCGTGGCGCAGCGGCAGCGTGAACATCTATGCCGCCGAGCAGAGCGCGCAGATCAGCGTGAAGGAGGAATCCGCCGCGCCGCTCGCCGAGAGCGAGAAGATGGTCTGCGCGATCGACGGCGACACGCTGCGCATCCACTTCCTCGGCGACGCTTACCGCGGCAGCTACGACGGGGAAAAGCACCTCGACGTGGGACTTCCGAGGGAACTGGTCAGCGCCGGTCACTTTGAGGAGATAAAAGTCGAAACAACGGACGCCTACACCTACGTGAGCGCCGATGCGCAGAAGATCGAGCTTTCGACGCTCAGAGGCGATGCGCGCGTGATGTGCGCGAACTGCCCGGAGGTGGAGATCGAGACCACGAGCGGCAATGCCGGTGTGGTGGACGGCACGTGGGCAAGGGTCGATATTTCGACGCTCTCCGGCGCGATCGAGCTGGCGGGCGATGCGGAGAGCGCCGAGATCGAAACCGCGAGCGGCAAGGTGGATATCGCCGGCGCGCTCGGCGCGCTGGACTTCGAAAGCGTCAGCGGCAACCTGATTTTGGCTACCGAGCGTGCGCTGCGCCTTGATGCCGAAACGGAGAGCGGCAGCATCTATCTGACCCTTCCCGCGCAGGACGGCTTTACTCTCGACTATGAAACGAAAAGCGGCGCGTTCCGCTCCGCGCTCACCGAGCGCGAAGGAACGCTCATCGCCTGCGGCGACCACGAAGCGTACTACACCGTGCCCGCGCTCGAGGGCGGTGAGATGAGCGAGCTGGAAATTTCGACAGTCAGCGGCACGTTGACGATCGATGCCTCCTCCGGCAGCAACTAAAGCGTAAAAAAAGAGAGCGGCAGCGCCGCTCTCTTTTTTCGTTATTTCTCGTCGATTGCAAGCCACGTCTGGTCGAAGCCGTAGGGGAGCAGCTCTTTGATGTGCAGGTGCTTTTCTTCGTTGTCCTTATTCAGGCACACGACCTCCATGTCGGGCCCGAACTCGTAGAGCACCTGACGGCACGCACCGCAGGGGTAGCAGTAGTCGTCGCTGCGCCCAGCGATGACGATGCGCTTGAAGCGCCGGTGCCCCTCGCTCACGGCCTTAAACGCCGCGGTGCGCTCGGCGCAGTTCGTCAGGCCGTAGCTCGAATTTTCGATGTTGCAGCCGGTGAAGACCGCGCCGTCCTCACATTCGAGCGCCGCGCCCACGGGAAAGTGGGAATACGGCACATACGCCATGTCCAGCATGGCGACGGCCTTCGCCTTGAGTTCTTCTAACGTTGCCATAATAACGCCTCCTCACCAGTCTACGCCGAGATCAGGACGGACTTGCGTATCCATGATGTCCTCGGCATTATAGAATTGCAGATAGCGGCTGCGCGAGTGGCGCAGCGTGGTGCCGTCCGGATGCAGACGGTCGCAGATGACGGCGGAAATGTCGGGCTTCACATAGCTGAACGAACTCGTGCCGACGCTCGCGAAGATGCGGAAGCCCTGGCTTTGCAGGTACTGGAAGCGCTCGCCGGTCTGGTGCCAGTCGTCACCGTCGGGACGGCCGCCGTGGGGGTAGAACAAAATCTGCGTGGGGCCGACGAGCGAGCCGACCTCGTCCGCCCAGCGCTCGGTGTCGTTGATGACGGTCTGGAGCGGCTTGGTGTCGAGGCGGATGTGGCCCCAGGTGTGGCTGCCGAACGTCCAACCGGTCTCCTTCAAACGCGCTATGACGGGCTTGACGGCCTCGATCTCGCTCGCGCGGTAGGCATCGAACGCGGGGCGGTCGGGCGAATCTGCCGCGATGTCGCGGTCATCCTGCGTGCGATAGCCGAGTATCCCCTGATAGCCCGTCAGCGAGAAGATGGCCTTCGCGCCGTTCAGCGAAAAGTCGGGGTGCTCGTAGACAAACTGGTCGAGAATGGGCGTCGCGTCGAGTTCCTTGGTCAAAAAGGTCTCATTTGTGTACGGATCGGTGCACTGCGCCCAGATCTCGCCGTCCTCGCCGACGACGAGCTTGCTCGTGAAGCCCTCGTCGAGCATATAGGGGTAGTAGTTCACGTCGTCAAAGCTGATGACGAGCGGCTTTTTGCCCTCTGGCAGCATCAGGGTGTTTCGCACCATGTGCGTGCCGGTCTCGTCCGTCACCTCGCTCCAGACGTCTTCCATCGCGACTAAGATGTAGCCCTTGTCGTACACGGACTGCAAAATTTTGTTGTATTCGTCGACCGTCACCATCCAGTCGTCGAGGCCGTAGCGCTGGTCCTGACTGGCATTGCAGTCGTGGAAGGCCCACTGCGGATAGGCGATGATCGGGTGGAAAAAGAGGTGCTCCACCACCTGATCCGGCCCCCAGGCCTGCGTGAGCTGGTCCTCGGACCAGTAGCTGCGCACGGCGTCGTAGGGGTCAGTTGTATCGTCAGTATTGTTGTCGGTGTCGCTGCCATTCTCGTCCGTGACGGTCTGATCGTCGCCGTCGGACGGCGTCGTCTTATTGCCGCAGGCAGTCAGCAGCGACAGCACCATCAGCGCGCTGAGCAGCAGTGCAAAAAAGTGTTTCATGTCAAAATCTCCTCTCTCAAAACTGCGCGGTCATTATAGCAGACTTCACTTCTTTTGACTACGCTTTTCGAGCTTTTGTTCCCATTTGTAACTATTTACCACAAATAATTAAAGCGTCACAGCTTTTCGCATCCGCAGACGCGAAATGATTTCGAATCGTTTTTTGGCGCGACATGCGCGTGCCAAAAAACTCTTCTCGCTCCGCGCGTGTCGAAGCCGCCCTTTGGGCGGCAAGGCACGAAGCGGAGTGCAATTCTCAAAAAAGAGGGAGACACGCTGTGTCTCCCTCTTTTTTGAAGAATTAGAAGTCTGCGTTGCCCACGGTGCGGGGATGCAGCTCCACGTCGCGGATGTTGCCGATGCCCGTTAAATACATCACCATGCGCTCGAAGCCGAGGCCGAAGCCCGCGTGACGGCAGGAGCCGTAGCGGCGCAGGTCGCAGTACCACCAGTAGTCCTCGGGATTCATGCCGAGCTCGCGGATGCGCTTTTCGAGCAGCTCGATGCGCTCCTCGCGCTGGCTGCCGCCGATGATCTCGCCGATGCCCGGAACGAGGCAGTCCGCCGCGGCGACGGTCTTGCCGTCGTCGTTGAGGCGCATATAGAACGCCTTGATCTCCTGCGGATAGTCCGTGACGAACACGGGGCGCTTGAAGATCTGCTCGGTGAGGTAACGCTCATGCTCAGTCTGCAGGTCGATGCCCCACTCGACGGGGTAGTCGAACTTCTGGCCGCTCTCCTTTAAGAGCTTGACGGCCTCGGTGTACGTCACGCGGCCAAAGTCAGAGCTCTCAACGTGCTGGAGACGCTCCAGCAGGCCCTTGTCGACAAAGCTGTTGAAAAACGCGAGATCATCCGGGCAGCGCTCCATCACGCGGCGGATGATATGCTTGACCATCGCCTCCATGACCTCAAGGTCGCCGTCGAGGTCGCAGAACGCCATCTCCGGCTCGATCATCCAGAACTCGGCGGCGTGGCGCGCGGTGTTGGAATTCTCAGCGCGGAACGTGGGGCCGAAGGTGTAAACGTCGCCGAACGCCATAGCGAAGTTCTCGGCGTTGAGCTGGCCGGAGACGGTCAGGCTCGTCTTCTTACCGAAAAAGTCCTTGCTGTAATCGACCTTGCCGTCGGGCGTTCTCGGCGGGTTCTCCAGATCCAGCGTCGTGACCTGGAACATCTCGCCCGCGCCCTCGCAGTCAGAGCCGGTGATGATGGGGGTGTTGACATAGACGAAGCCGCGGCTCTGGAAGAACTCGTGCACGGCGTAGGCTGCCGCGCTTCTCACGCGGAACGCCGCGGAGAAGAGGTTCGTGCGCGGGCGCAGATGCTGAATGGTGCGCAGATATTCGACGCTGTGGCGCTTTTTCTGCAGGGGATAGTCGGGGGAGGACACGCCCTCGACCTCGATCTCTGTTGCCTTGACTTCGAGCGGCTGCTTGGCTTCGGGCGTCAGCACGACGGTGCCGCGCACGATGAGCGCGGCGCCCACGTTCTGCGCGGCGATCTCCTTATAATTAGAAAGAGAATTCGCATCCATCACGACCTGCAAATTGCGGAAGCACGAGCCGTCGTTCAGCTCGATGAATCCGAAGGTCTTCATATCGCGGATGGTCTTCGCCCAGCCGCATACGGTGACGCTTGCGCCGCCGTACTGCTCTTTGTCGGCGAAGAGCGCGGCAATTCTCACTCGTTCCATAATAATTTTCCTTCCTTTTGTGGGTTTTCACGGGATAATAGAGGTATTATATGCCACTTCCCGTGCAAATTCAAGCCCCGCTTTGTATTGACTTTTGACAAGTTGTATGTTATGATGCAATCTTACCTCAAAAGGTAAACGTGAAACTTTCACCTATTACTTTACAGGAGGATTTTAACGATGAACAAGTATCTGGATATCGCCCCCGAGGTTGCCGAGGCCCTTGCCGCCGGTAAGCCCGTCGTGGCGCTCGAATCCACCATCATTTCCCACGGCATGCCCTATCCCCAGAACGTGGAGACCGCGCTCAAGGTCGAGCAGATCATCCGCGAATGCGGCGCGGTCCCCGCGACCATCGCCATCATCGGCGGCCGCTTGAAGGCGGGCCTTTCCAAGGAAGAGATCGACTACCTCGGCCGCACCGGCGCGGGCATCCCGAAGGCTTCCCGCCGCGACCTGCCCGTGCTCGTCGCGCAGGGCAAGGACGGCGCTTGCACCGTCACCACCACGATGATGATCGCCGACATGGCGGGCATCCGCGTGTTCGCCACCGGCGGCATCGGCGGCGTGCACCGCGGCGCGCAGGAGACGTTCGACATCTCCGCCGACCTCGAAGAGCTGGCCAACACCTCCGTCATGGTCGTGTGCGCGGGCGCGAAGTCCATCCTCGACCTTGGTCTGACGCTCGAATATCTCGAGACCCACGGCGTGACCGTCATCGGCTACGGCACGAGCGAGCTGCCTGCGTTCTACACGCGCAAGTCCGGCTTTGGCGTCGACTACGAGCTCGACACGCCGGAGCAGCTGGCCAAGGCGTTCCACGTCAAGCGCGAGCTGGGCCTGCGCGGCGGCTTACTCGTCACGAACCCGATTCCCGAAGAGTACTCCATGGACAAGGAAGTCATCGACAAGGCCATTGCCGAGGCCGTGGAGGACGCGAAGAAGGACGGCATCCACGGCAAGGCCACGACCCCGTACCTGCTCGCCAAGATCAAGGACCTGACCGGCGGCGACAGCCTGGATTCCAACATCCAGCTCGTGTTCAACAACGCGCGCCTCGGCGCGGCGGCGGCTGTGGAGCTCAGCAAGCTCGAAAAGTGAGATATTTTGTCATCTATCTCGCCGCGATCAATCTAATTACTTTCTGCGTCTACGGCGCAGACAAGCGCCGCGCCAAAATTCAGGGCGCGCGGCGCGTGCCCGAAAAGACTCTATTTGCACTCGCGCTGCTGCTCGGCAGCGCGGGTGCTCTTTTCGCAATGAGGGTCTTTCACCACAAAACGCGGCACTGGTACTTCAAGTTCGGCATTCCGGCGATCTTACTTGCGCAGATCGCTCTGGGGGTGTTCGTGTATGTGCGGTTTTTCGCGGCGTAAAAAATTTTTGGGAAATTTTCGGGTTTTGTGAAACAAAACAGACGTTTCTTGCGTCTAATTAAGGAAGCAAAGGGAAACTGGGCGAAGAGGGAAGATAAAGAATTTATGAATTTTCCATTTTCCTGTTCCCTTATTTCCCGCGGCATGGTAAAATGCCATGTATGAGAAAGGCTCTGTGCGCGCGGAGCCGACAACAACAAACACGAAAGGATGAAGATCACATGAAAAAATTTCTCTCCTTGCTATTGGCTCTGACCATGGTGTTGAGCCTCGTCGTCGTGCCTGCAAGGGCGGCTGATGGTGATGAGGCCACAATTGCAGCCGCATCTTCAAGTATTGTACGCGGAGCAAGTACTTCTGTGCTGGTTACAGCTCCTACTACTGAAGGGCATTCTATTAAACTCGGCTCTGGAAGTTGGCGCAGCAACGACACCTCTATTGTCACGGTTGTTGGTAACGATAGTGGTGCTACAGTTACCGGCGTTAAAGCAGGTACGACTAAAGTTGTATTCAGCTATACGCTTGTAACTACTGGTGACAACTCGACTACAACAGAAGAGGCCAAAACCGCAGAGGTTTCCATTACGGTTACGGATAGCATTGTCCCGTCTGATGTTGCATCTGTCACCTTTAATGGCCGTACTTACAATAACACCAACAGCGGATGCACGGTGTATTACCTTTCTTCTGAAATTAGTAAACTGGGCACAAAAGACGGCAACTGGTCTATTACCTCTTCTACGGTCACTTTAACGAGCGTTTCTTACAATGAGCAGAGCCACAAGGCAACGCTTAGCCTGTCTAAAGCTCAGGGTGAGGGTCAACAGCCGCTTACCGGCAGTCTTGAGGTTACCTGCACACAGGCTACTGTTCCTAACGATAAGATTACCGTTAGAACTACTGCTGATTCCGATGGAAAGTACCGCGCTGGCACGGAGTTAACCCTTTCTGTTCACGACAGCAGCAACAAGAATAGCCAGAACGTCCGTTACGTTTGGAGCGCAACCAAGGATGGCACGGCGCTCCCCTCTGTGACGGTTTCCAGTGCAAACAAATGGACGCCGAGCGCAGCGGGCAAGTACATCCTTACCCGCACCGTGTATGAGGGAACTGCTGAAAAAGCAAACGAAGTAGGCACGCAGACGTCTAACGCGATTGAAGTTAAGGAAGATAATTATAAAACTACCGTTACTGCACCCCTCACTTCTTTAAGCGTAGCGGCTAATTCAACAGCAATTCCGTATTCGTTTGTCTTTAAAGACTACCGCAGTTCGACTGCCGGTGTCATTGTTCCTTTAGACAGCACAAGTGTTACATGGAGCGTTTCCGGTGGAAATGCCAAGTTCCAAAACAACAGTACCACCTATACTGCTCCGGGAACAACACTTGGAACAGCTAATGCGATTCTCACTCCCGGCACGACGGCCGCGGCCAATATTACGGTCACAGCAACGTTCACTTATCAGAACAAGACCTATACAGTTAGCTTCCCCAACCTCAGCATTATCAGCCTGACGGCTAAGCTGAACGCGACTTATTATGGCGCCGGCAGCAACTATACCAGTTCCTCTCTGGCGTACTATGCAGATTCCGCCATTAAGAGCTATTCCTATGCGCAGCTCGCTAGCGGAGAGTCTGTCTCGTCTGTGCTGATCGATACCATCGGTATGAACAGCAACGGTCTCGGCCAGTTCAGCAACGTCAGTTCTGCATCGATCACCTTTACCCCGTATGTCAACAGCTTCGGCAAGGCTACCTTTACCGGCACGGCTGTGACCAACAAGAACAACCGCTTTGCGATCACATTCTCGATTCCCGTTACGCCCGTGCCCGTGAACAGCTTCGACAGCCAGACTGCCGAGCCGATCAGCACCAGTTCTGTCAACACGAGCTATAAGGTGTCTGCCCCCTCCGGCTATACCAAGTTCTATGTACTCGGCAACAGCAGCAATCTGAGCACCAATCAGACGATTGATTATTCTCAGTACAGCGCAGCGCAGCTGAACAGCATGGGCTACACCAGTAGCACGCTGCCTAGCACCTATTTCGGCACGAGCGGCCAATGCACGCTGTATGTCATCGCTTGGAATGACTCTACCAGTTACACGAGCTACAGCAGATATTACTGTGGCCCGATGACCGTTACCCAGACCAACTACAACATTCAGTACAACGGCGTGGCCGGTGAGACCGTCCAGTTCGCGCAGAGCGACTTCAACGACTTCATGAACAAGGTCGCTGAGGCCCGCGGCGACGCCAGCAAGGCCAAGTCCTATCCCTATGTCACCTTCGATTACGTGACCTTCTCCCTGCCCACCACCGCGCAGGGCACGCTGTACTATGGCGGCACCGCCATGTCCACCAGCAATTCCTCCGGCGCGTTCAACACCCGCACCAAGGTCACCAACCTCGATAGCGTGACGTTCGTCCCCAACGCCAAGTCCACCGCGAAGACCATCACGCTGAACTTCACCCTGTACGCGACCCGCTATTCCAGCTCCTCCACGAGCCGCGGCACGACCGTGTCGTACTCCGGCAGCGTCGTCGTCAACCTCGTGCGCGAGGACATCAAGTACACCGTCTCTCAGGGCGACAGCGTCCGCTTCGACGAGAGCGACTTCCTCAGCTACCTGCGCTCCACCAAGGGCTACAGCAGCAACTACACCATCGACTACGTGACCTTTGACCAGAGCGCCGTCTCCGCCGTCAACGAGGGCTCGCTCTACACCTACTACAACGGCTACAACTACGGCGGCTCCGTCAAGACGACTGACAAGTTCTACTACAGCGCCACCGCCAGCCAGAACGCGCTCAGCGACATCGCGTTCCTCGCCAGCCGCTACGCAAAGACCGGCGAGACCGTCTACATCCCGTTCACCATCTACGCCCGCTACGGCACGACCGGCACCGGCACCCGCCAGCTCACCGGCACCGTGGCCATCAAGATCGGCCAGACGATGAACTTCATCGACGTCAAGACCACCGACTACTTCTATGATTCCGTCAAGTGGGCCGTGAACAAGGGTGTGACCACCGGTACGTCCAGCACGACCTTCTCCCCGTACAACCCCTGCAAGCGTGCCGAGATCGTGACGTTCCTGTGGCGTGCCGCCGGCAGCCCGGAGCCGACCACCACCCGCAACCCGTTCCGTGATGTCAACGCCGTCACGCACTCGAGCTACTACAAGGCCATCCTGTGGGCCAGCCAGAAGGGTATCGCAGCCGGCACCAGCACCACGACCTTCTCTCCCGATCAGGTCTGCACCCGTGCCCAGATCGTGACCTTCCTGTACCGCTACGCGGGCAAGCCCAGCGGCTATTACTCCAACCCGTTCAAGGATGTCAGCGCCACGAACGAGGCGAGCTACTACAACGCCATCCTGTGGGCCTCCGGTAAGGGCATCACCACCGGCAGCAGCCCCACGACGTTCTCCCCGTATGCTTCCTGCAACCGCGCCGAGGCCGTGACGTTCCTGTATCGTTACACCAACGGACTTTAATGCTTAAAACGAAAGCCCCGCTCAGCGGGGCTTTCGTTTTAGCTTTTTGCGCTCCGCGGCAGCGCACGCGCCGTAGGCGCGCACGTTTGCGGAGCGAGAAGTGTAAATCCTGACGCACATGTCGTCAGGATTTACGATTTCATTTTATTTCGCCGCTTGCGGCGAAACTCTGCGAGGCGTTTTGGGGGGCGGGCCCCCTTGCCCCCTGCAAACCGTCCGACGGGGGCGGGCGGTTTGCGTTTACTCTTTTCCATTCTGTAAACTTTTGTTCAAACGCCTTTACGGGGGTCGAAAAAGCGTGTAGAATGGCAGCATCAAGATTTTAGGAGTGTTTTTTGTGAACAAATTCCGCGATGCCCTTTACCGCTTTATGTATGGCCGCAATGGCGTAGACGCGCTGAACTGGGCGCTCGTGATCCTTGAGCTGGCCGTGAGCATTCTGAGCTCGATCATCCGCGTGCAGGGCGTGTCGCAGGCGCTGTACTTTGTGTCGATGGTGCTGATGTTCATCGTGCTCATCCGCATTTTTTCGCGCAATCTCGCGCGCCGTCAGGCCGAAAACGCGAAGTTTCTGACCTGGTGGACGCCGAAGGCGAACGCCATTCGCGGCGCGAAGGCACGCCGCGCCGACAAGGCGCACAAATACGTCCGCTGCTCCTGCGGCGCGTACTGCCGCGTGCCGAAAAACATCGGCAAGGTCGAGCTCACGTGCCCGAAGTGCGGCAAGAAAAGAGTCGTGAAAACGTGAAAGAAAAAATCCGTCCCGCGGGACGGATTTTTTTGTAAGAAAACCGGTTTTCCGCCGTCCTATAGACAGAAAGGGGGTGAGGGTGCTGACGAATTTTGAAGAGGTGTACGCCGTGTACTTCGACGATGTGTACCGGTATCTGCTTTCGCTGTCCGGGAGCGAGAGCGTCGCCGAGGAGCTGACGAGTGAGACGTTTTTCCGTGCGATGGACGCCCTCGACCGCTTTCGGGGCGAGTGCAGCGTGCGCGTGTGGCTCTGCCAGATCGCGAAGAATCTCTATTATTCGCAGCTGCGGCGCGAGAAGCGGCTTGCCCCGCTCGAAGACTGCCAGATCGCCGAGGAGAGCCACGAGGAGGAGTTAGAAGATCACAGCGAGGCCGCGCGCATCCAGGAATTGCTGCACGCGCTCAGAGAGCCGTACAAGGAGGTCTTCATGTGGCGCGTGTACGGTGAGAAGAGCTTCCGCGACATCGGCGCGCTCTTCGGCAAGACGGAAAACTGGGCATGCGTGACGTATCACCGCGCCAAGCGCATGATCCGCGAGGGATTGGAGGACGACTGAAATGGACAAAACTTGCAGCATCGTGCAGGACCTTCTGCCGCTCTATGAGGAAGACATGCTGCGCGAGGAGACGAAGAAATTTGTGGACGGGCATTTAGCGCAGTGCGCGGCCTGCCGCGCCGAGCTCGACGCGCTGAAGGCGGACGTGACGCCCGCGCCCGTCAGC
>ERZ857969.3773-NODE-3773-length-14369-cov-8.033534_pt1 | contig 14369 bp, 17 predicted proteins | sample MGYA00519864_ERZ857969 | MGnify/ENA primary metagenome ERZ857969 (study PRJEB31778, sample SAMEA3449382) | human gut metagenome | biome: human gut; feature: human-associated habitat; material: faeces | place: United Kingdom | collected 2010/2012 ... | reverse complement strand
ATACTTGCAAAGAACGACGGGCTATACCTTCAATCTGGACGGAAAAGCATTGAGCAAAAACGGAGCGGAGAATTTGGTACAGCTGGACTTTATGGAGAGCAAGAGCGCGGCGGTGCAGATAAGCGTGAACAAATCTACGGTTTATACGCGCACGAATACGGACAAGGCGGAATATTTCAAAATCAAACCCGCGCTTGCGTTCGGTGGAGTAATAACGGCCTCGGGAGCGAAAAGCGAAGATTTGAAAGAATACAGCGGAGGAGCGAGCGCGACGCTGACGGGCTTTTTTGATAAGACGTGGGGGGAAGCGTTGCATAAAGCAAATAACACGATAAAGAACAAGCTGATCGCAAATATTCCTACCTATACGGGAGCAGACGCTTACACGGTGGAAATTTATGACGCGGAGGGCGGAAAGCTGCTTGAAACGTACGGATTGAGATTCGACACGTCGAAGATCGTAACGCAGAAAGGAGTAGAAAGCATAGAGATCGACGAAACGGAGATCGTATTCTAAACAAGGGAGCGGAAGAATGGCAGGAAAGAATACGGGCAAGAGAATACTGACGGCGCTGATCGTGATCCTGGTGCTGATACTTTCGCTCGGAGTTTTGTCGCGGTTATTTGGCGGGATTGTCGTCGGGCGTGGAATCACGTTGACGTATGCAGGCGAGAGCTATAAAAAATCCGTTGAGGGATTGGAAATAGCACCGCGCTCGGAGTTCGGAATAAAGCTACGAGATAAGAGCGCGAGCTATGAAGTGAAGATCTACGCAAGCGGGACGGAAGAAACGGATTTCACGTTCACAGTCGGCGGAAAAGAGTACAGTTGGCAGAAGGATATAGCGGGAGCAAACGGCGGGAGCGGCGAGGATTTCACGGACGCATTCGAGGTGACGCAGACGGAGAGTGGCTTCACGATTGCCTGCGGAGTGGAAAAAGCGTTGCGGGACATCTGGCAGGACGAGGCGATCGAGCTGCCGGAGAATATTCCTGCAGGAGATAGATTCCGGCTGGAAGTGACGAGCGGGAAAAATACGCTGACGGTTAGTTTTTCGGTAAAAGAGCCGGGAAATATCGGGGTGGAGAAAATAGAGCTTAGCCCGGGCGAGATCGTATTTTAGAGAAGGTGACGGAGATGAAAACGCTGCAAAGAAAACTGACGATAATCCTGACATTTATAGTAGCCTGCGCGATGCTCGCGATCGGGCTATTATGCGTGCATAAGCCGATAAAGACGCGCGCGGAAACGACGACGGCGGTCATCGATTTGGGCGGTGTATTATCGGGCACGCAAGAAATGTCGCTTTTAGAATTTTATAGCGAGAGCAGTTTTGAACTCGGTGACACGTTGTTTTATAACGGCGAACGCGCGGAAATAACGGAACTCCCGAGCGAAGCGGAAGGAACGGACTATTATACGTTAAGGTGTGAGACGTACGGTAAATTTTATCAAAGCCAAAGAAAAATCATTACGGTAATAGTCAATCCGGTCTCGGAAGAGCTGTTCTTTAATACGGGCGCATCGGCGTCATTGGATGCAACGGATTTGTATCGCTTGCGTTTTGCGCTGTATGTCTCGGAAAGCGCGGTGCAGTCGAACAGTCTGTTGACGGTAAGCTTTGTATCGGGAACGGACGCGGAGTGTAAATTAGGCTTCGAGAGCGATGAAATTGCCGAAAGGCAAGCGACGAAAGATTTAAGCGGATATTATTTTACAAGCGGCTATACGACGGTGTATATCTACGTAACGGGACCGTTACACGCGGAAATGCAGCTATTGGCGACGGTAGGCGGCGCGGCGGCGACGAGCGATGCGAGGAGTATATTCTACGTCTGGCAGAAAGCGGTGGAAAATAACTTCGGCGGAATGGTGGTCGAAGATTCGGTAAAAAACTATATCACGCTGACAGTGGGGTTTTCGTCGGAAAATAACGCCTTTGAAATCAGCCAAGCGGCGCAGCTGTCGCAGAGCAGCGGGCTGTCGTTGATGGTAAAAGTGCCGGAGTCGTATCTGACGCAGTTGAAACAGGGAAAGCGGGAAACCTCGAAAGAAACGCTCTATTCGTCGATATCGGGAGTTCCGATCGGAACGAGGTACACCTATGAAGATCATTTTTTGTATATTTGCCGGACTACGGATTTAAGCGATTACGGAAACGCGGGAATGAAGCTGTCCTGGGGATATATGTATCACGTATCGCCCGGGGAATGTATAGAGCCATACACGAACGAAGCGGAGCCGTTGAGCGAAGAATTTTTAAGCCGCGGGATGGATGTGTTTTCATTGGGACTGCCGACGAATGCGGAGCAGGAGTATTATTATTTTGCGACAATTCTGAAAGTAACGCGAACGGACGCGGTGTATGTTACGGGCAAACAGGATCAGGAATCGTTTTCAACAAGCATAGAATCGTTTTCGCGGAATTATTATCAGACGTCGCTGAAAAGCCTGGCGCTGGAAGTCTTGGAACGCGACGCGAGCATGACGGACGGAGAGCGAGCGTGGATGCAGGATGTGGCGGGAGTGAAACCGGACACGAACGAGATCACGGTGACGCTGAAATACAAAGAACTGACGGACTATGCGACGTTGACGGAAAAGAGCCATGCGTTTAAGGTAAAAAGCGTCTGGGCGCAAAATAAGGCGCTGGTGCTCTCCGCGTTGTACGATCTGACGGAATTCAGCAATATCGCCAAGCTGAACGCGGTCTATACGGGTGATTTCTGGCGCGACGGGTATCGATATACGACGCAGAAGCGGATCATCTTGCAGGCGGAAGATTTTGAGTACAGCTATAATGCAGTATCGCAGACGGGGACGCTGACGGTAATATATGCGGATTTTCAGTACAAAGATTTATCGTTGCGGGTAACGAACAACGACCCGGCGAACAATCTGACGATAGACTATTACACGGCGGACGTGGTAGCGGGCGCGACGAGCACGACGCTGACATTCAGATTTGCGGACATCGAGGAGCAGCTGCACAATTCCTGCAATTGGCTGTTCGATTTCGGGAAAGAGAACATCCGGATCAGCGGCAAGCCGGAGGGCGTGACGACACAGCTGACGGAGGAGGCGCTGATCGTAACCTTCCCGAACGCCAAAGAAAACGAGCTTGTGAATCTTTCTTTAATCGGCGTAGCGGAGATTATCGAAGATATAGAATATACGCTGACATACGAATATGCAGGGTTGTTGCTGTCGGGGACGGAAATCATAGAGACGTGGAAAACGTCTGCACCGATTGTGAAACTGTATAGTGAGATCGTGACTTGCAATTTCACGAATTTCATGACAGACTACGGGGAAATCGTAAACGAAGCAATAAATCCCGCCTTTCTGGGCGGAGCGGAGTATTATATTCCGGTATCGATACGCAAGGAATACAGCGCGTATGATTCGGAAAGCCATACTTGCAAAATCACGGTGGAATATACGTATAATACGCTTTTCGGGATTACGAATAACTACGACGACGAAATTATTTTCAAAGCGCTCAATCATAGCAGCCTGAGCTATCCGGGCGGGTATTTCGTGGACAGTATTCCGTCCGGGTATCGAGTGAAAGGAATTTCCACCTCCAAACCCGATAAGCTGACGGTGACGAATGCGGAGGATTACCGGAACGCGACAATAGAGGTGCGGACGAGCACGACGGAAAAAGAAGTGCTGCCGATCGTCATCAATTATACGGACAGCTGGAACTTAAAAATCAATTACCTTGAAAACTATGCGGACCAGCGGATCCAGAGCGGCGAGAAAGACGCGAAACCGTGCTTCGCAGAAAAGAAAGTATTTTCGGGAACGGTCAAGGTCAGGGATTACGAAAACATCTATGCGTTGACGAACGAGGACATAAAAGCGATCTTAGGGCTTGAAAGCCTGGATATTTTAGGTTTGGCGACGGTGGAAAAGATAACGGTGAAATTCGACGGGATTTCCACCTATACGGCGGAGCTTTCGTATTCGCACGCTGCGTTAAAACAAATCGATTACGACGGGAATATGCTGGAAATCAAAATCCCGCTGACCTCTTATTCGGATTGGTGTAAGCAATATGGGCAGGATTGGTCTATTTTGTTTTTGAATACTCCGGAAAGACACTATTTCAAATACTCGAATGACGTGACGCGTGAAAACCTGTACGGCTTTTTCTCGGTAGCGGTATTCAAGGAGCAGGTGTCTGATCTTAATTATTGGTTCAAGAACAACACCGGGGACGGGTGCATGACGATTTTCGAGGGTAAGCAAGTAAGCGGGTCGGGGGTGTATAAATTTTTCGATAACCTGACGACGAAAGGCGTGATTACGTCTGTGCTGGGGTATGTGGGAATGTCGTTCTGCGAGATCGTGAACGACGACAACGCGATGTATTACAGTTATTTCTTTTACTTGGACGGAACAAGCGATAACGCATACCTGGCGACGAACGGAGCGGACGACGCGGGAGACACGGACAGCGCGATCAAGAACGCATTAAACGACGCGAAGGAATGGATCAAGAAAACGTGGGATAAGCTGAACGGGTCGAATGCCATGAAGTGGTTGAAGATCCTGGGAGGCGCGGCGTTGGGAATTTTAGCGGTGACGGCGCTTATAGCGGGCGTATATAAAATTTTGACAGTATCGGGAATCATAAAGCCGAAGCGAAAGACGGCAACGGCGAAGAAAACGAAACCGGCTAAGAAAAAGAAATCGAGCACGAAGGCGAAAAAATGAGCGAGGAGAAGAACGCGAAAAAGCCCGCCGCAAGTAAAGCGGCGGGTAAGAATAAAATCGAAAATTCGAAGTCGAAAGCAAAACCGGCAGAGAAAAAGACAAACAGCCCAAAATCGCAACGGAAGAATGTTTCTCAAAAAATTCCGAACGGACGGACTTTACAAACCCGTGACGAATTTTTTGAAGGACAAGAAAAATACAGAAAGCCCGGTTATGAAAATAAGGGGCTGTATCGAAAAGTCGTAGTGGTGGACAGTAACCGAGCTGATGAACTTGCAGTGGTGAAGTTGACAACCTCAAAGCAAGGAACAGCTTTACCCGATTATCAGCAGGGAAAATCGAAATACCGTCCTTTTGTCGCAACAAAAGATGATGAAAACAAACCTATTAAAGTTGGGAAAAAATTTCTACCCAATAAACCGCAGAAAGATGTTTCGCAAAAAGATGTCAATCAAATCAAAAAAGATAGTATCAAACGAAAAGACAACCGAAATAAGTTGCGAGAATTGAAAGGGCGAAAATAAAAACGGGGCAGTTCCCCGCCCCGCTATACTAACATGGTATTTCAACCAAGGCTCTATAAAGAGCTATCCCGAAGGAACTACTATTATTATACCCAAAAACTCGGAAAAAGTCAATAGGTTGGGGCAAAAAATGTTAAAAATTCTGAAACTGATAATCCGAATCGTGATATATGTCGCCATAATCTTGGCGGTACTGTATCTGATAAGTACATTCAAGCGGGTATTCTGAAAATGGAAAAGGAAGCGAGAGGGCGAATAGACCGCCGGATAATTTATCATATCGTAAGCGCGGCGGTATTGGCCGGCTCGTTACTGTTTTCTGTTTTCTATTTCCGCGCGGTATTCTTCCGAACGGTTCAGGCGTTCAAGGACTTCGGATTATCCGTCGCATACTACTTCACGGAGCTTTTAGGGGTCGAGGGCGTGATCACGCCGACAGTCGGGGGGATCCCGAATAACGCAACGGAAGTATTGCCGTTTCAGCCTTCGGAGTTTATAACGGGACTGAAAGTGTACGGTAAAGCCCTGATTTCCAAAGAGAATGCGGAAATATTTTTTACGGGACTGTTGAAAGGACTTTCGACGTTCGCCAAAGCGGCAATCCTGATTCTTCCCGTACTTGTGTTATTGTGGTTTTTAATCAAAAGTGCATACAGGCGGCCAAATAATAATTATAACGCGGACACAAAGCCGCTGCGATTGTATAAGAAAATCGAAACGGCGACGTGGGGAAGGTGCAAAGCGTTTTTCAAAAACTATGCGGGCTTCCTGAACGAACATCGGATTTATATTCTGGCCGCGGGGTTGATCTGGTCGTACAACCTGAACGCGGTGACGATCGTCATGGAATTTTTTGCGTTCGTGTTCTATTTCGCGGTGAGTTTTGACGCATTGGGAATCTTCACGCAAATTGCAAAGCTGTCGATGGATCTGACGGTGGCAATCAATTTCTTGCCATGGTGGAGCTGGGCGGTAATCGGATTTCTGATTTTCGACGCGATCCGCAAGAATATAGGGACGCAGCGTCTGCGGGGATACGAGGCGCGGGACCGGGACTTTCTGGAATCGCACCCGGGGGCGCTGTTCGTGGTCGGGAAGCAGCGTGCGAAAAAAACGACGATGATCACGGATATGGCGCTCTCACAAGAGGCAATCTTCCGAGAAAAGGCGAAAGAAAAACTGCAAGCGCGGGATATGCAGTTCCCGTTCTTCCCGTGGATTCTGTTGGAAAAGTATCTGGAAGAAGGGATAGCGGCGGGATATTTCCCGACATTGGCGAAAGTACGGCGGTTTATCGGGTATCTGAAATTCGGCTGCGGGTTACATAGCCGCCAGAGAAAAAGGCTTTTGAAAATCCTTTCCCGGAAATATGGTTATCCGTATCGGGATTTTTTGTTCGGTTACAACCCCGAAAACGGAATGACGTATAAAGCCGGGCTGGGAACGGTGGATCTGTTTGAGGCGCTGGAAGCGTATGCGCAACTGTATTGGATCTATGCGTCGCCTACGCCGCTGCTGATCGGGAACTATGCGATCCGAACGGACGCGGGGCGAGTGGATTTCGGGAATTTCCCGCTGTATGCGGACGATTTCTTTTCCCGTATCGAACAGCCCTCCGCCTATTCTCACATTTTAGACGAGGACGGAATGCGTCTCGGGAAAGTGTTTGACGACAAGGGCAAGTATAAAGACGGTCTGGAAATCGGGATTATCAATATCATGGAGGTAGCGAAAGACCGCGGGAACCAGCATACGAGAACGGGAAGCATAAACGATCCCGATTGTAATCAGAAAAACGACCTTTTCGAGCTTGACGTAAAAATGCGCGGACACGCGGCGACGGTGGACAATTACACGTTTTTCAGAATGTTCATGGACGACCAGCGTCCGGATTCTCTGGGCGCGGATAACAAGGATCTTTGCGACAGCGTGATGATCAAGAAAATGTCGGAGGCGAAAATCGTGATGCCGGGTTTCGCGATAGAAGAAGCGGCGTATCTGATAGCGACGAATTTTTTCGATAGGATTTACTATCAGCTCCGAAACCTGCGCGGGGATAATACGCTTTTCCTGTATCTCGTGAAAAAGCTGTATCGGGCATTATACCGACATTACGAGAAGATATTCAACCGTTATTCTGTATATGTGGGAACGGTGCGGATAACGAATGAAATGGTGGGAGAGCAAATCACGGATAAGGGCAAATATTATATCTGTACGTATAAGGTATATAACAACCGATTTGCGACGGACAGTATCCGTGAGTTTTACACGCAGAAGGCGCTGCGCTCAAAAACGGGCCTGAACGATTTTCCGCAATACAAAGAACTGCGTCCGAGCTGTGAGGAGATGCAGAGCGTGCACAGCTTTTTCTATAAGAAAGTATTTGAGGCGTTCGACGATAATAGCGTAGAAGCGATAAAACGGAAAAAATACCGTGAGGAAGTCGGAACAAAAAACGTCTGGCAACCGCGGAAAAAGCCCGAACGAAAGCAGAAATAAAACGTGGCAGGCAGGTAAGCGACGAAAAGACCGCAGGCGGTCGGAATAAAGCGCCGAGGCCGGGCGCGGGGGAACTCTCACTTATCCAGCGGCGCCGAAGGCGCAAAAGGAGAAGAGAGACGACAGAGCCGGGGCAAACCCGACCAGATTAACGTTGCCCGGAGAAAAGACGGTGACGGCCAGACCGACGGAAATGCGGACGTATATCCCCGCACCGTGGGGCGGGGGAGACGGCCGCAGAGCCGACGGGCGGCCGGCAACGGCGCCGGGCAACGTCATGCGGGCGGGGAGGCTAAAATCAAGCCGCGGCGCGCCGTATCTCTTGAAGAATTCCGCGTTTATCGCGGGATTCTTCACGGCCCTGTTTTCCGCTAAAATTGGGCTTTTAACACAAAAAATCAGGTCGGAACCCGGCCAAAGGAGGCGAGAATGGAACAAATGATCACGATTCGCACCGATCGCACGTCGCACCTGACGGTAGCGACGCTGCGGGTGTATCAATGCTTGAAAAATAAGCTGCAAGACCGCGCTGAGGTCGTGGATTATAGGAAAGTGGCGGACGAAGTGGGCATGAGCTGGAACGGCGTGAAATATGCCGTATCAGCCTTGATCCGTTACGGCTTTATCAAGAAAGAGGACGGAAAGCTGTCTGTCAATCCTTCCTCGCCGGAAGTTGTGGTGAATTGAAGGAGAAAACCGAGATGAACAAAAGCGAAAGCCCGACCCTTCGGGAGCTGCGGGAACAAAATAAAAACACCGCCGCAGAGGTTGCGGAGGTGCTGGGAGTAAGTAAATGGTCGGTATTCAAATACGAGAGCGGAGAAAGGGAAATCAATATAAAGCAAGTGCTTATTCTCGCTCAACTGTTTGATATGTCTGCGGAGGAAATTATTAAAGCACAGCTTAATAGCTGTCAGAACGTCCGATAAGATAATCCGCAGAGACTTCAAAGTAATCACATAATTTTGAAAGCGTTTGCAGCGAAGGCTCCCGCTGTCCCAGCTCATAAAAGCAATAACCTTTGGTAGAGATACCTATAAATTCGGCAACATCTTTTTGCTTTACGCCTTTTTCAGTTCTAAGCTCTTTCAATCTTTCAGAAAATATCATTACCATACCTCAAAAATTATTTTAGTACAAAATGTACAAAAATACTTGACAATGGACAAAAAGTACAATATAATAAAAAGTACAAAATGTACATTGGAGGCAAAAGCTTATGCGGAACGAGCGAGAAAAGAATGCAGAGAAGATTCGGAAAGTGCGTTGGACATATCAGGAGGGTGGCTTCGAGGGAAATTTGGGCGTGCATCGGGAGCTGTTCGGATATTTCAATATAGCGTTGCGGTGGGAAATGAACGGACGATTGCGAATGAGTATTGAGAATCGAGGTTATCCGCAATTCAACCGTTTGCCGGAGGAATATGAGGGACCGGAAGAAGCCGCGGCGGAGTTGGAGAAGTATTTCGGGGAGATAGACGGATTATTAAAAGAGAGGCTTCGGGATGTAAAGGAACGTGCGGAAGCGATATATCGGGAGTACGTGAAAGAAGAAATATCGAAACTCAAAGCGAAAAAAACGGTTATGGAGGCGGGAGGATGAAAGAGATATTGAAGCCGAAAAGCAAGGCATTGACGGAAAAGGACTGTTACGAAGAACTTGCGCGGATTATAAAGATATATTGCTGCCAGGCAGTGGTGCGGGAAGAAATAGAGTTTTTCCGGTGGTGGGTAAAAAATGTATTGACGCAGCTTTCGGAGTATGCGTCATCGCCGGACGAGCCAGAGAAGTACCCGGCATATAAAGAGCTGCGCCGAAAGGCAAGCGAATTTGTGCGGGAGCCGGCGGAGGATCCGTCGCGGGTAATGATACAGAGGACGGAGCTGAAAGCGGCGTTAGAAAACGCCGAGAAGGCGGGCGGGTTTCGAGCACGGTCACGGAAGCCAAGAACGCAGGAGAAGCCGGAGAAACAAGCAAACGGGTAAAGGGTTACAGAATGCGGGAAGCCCTGCAAAAGGAAGATTAAAAAATGGGAGCGATAGCGATACCCGAAAACTTCACATATACGAAACGGTATTACTCGCATTTTGCCGAAATGGCAAAGGCGGGATTTGCCGCGCTCGGGAAAGCGGTGTTCGGTCGGATCTTCGGGGAATGCAGTTGGAAACAGACCTGCGAAGAAACATATCCGGAAATGGCAAAAGTTTTGAATTGTTCCCGATCCTCTGTCGCAAGGTGGGTGAAGAAGCTGGGAGAAAAAGGCTTGATAAAACGTCTGAACGGGACGCGCTCGGAATATAAGACGGACGAGAGCACCAAAGCTTCGGACGGATTTATTATCACGCCTTCCTTTTTCTATACAACAGAGTTTACGTTCAAGAGCGGGGCAAGATACCTTCGGCAAAATGAAATAGACGTCGCAAGTTATATATTGAGTTGGAGCCTGAATCCGAAAACAAAAGGCTATAAAGGCTCAATGGGGAATATAGCGCGGACGCTGGGAATCTCGACGAGCACTGCATCGGAAGCGATAGAGGCGCTGACGGAAACGGGATTGATAAAGCGCGAAGAAACGCCGGACGTATTAAACGGTGCGGCAATCTTCAAATATACGGCGAATAAAGATTTAGTGATTGCGATCCGAAAGGCGTTCCGGAAAAACGGGAAAGAGGAGAAGCTTCCAGAGAACGTGAGGCAGATAAACGAAAAAGCGGAACGGGAGAGCTACTATTCAAAGTTGAGAGCCGAGGTAGAGCGGGAAGCGGAGAAACGCAGCCGTCCGTTGCGATTGGACGGGAAGTATGCAGCGGCGTTCCGGGAGCGCAGGAAGCTCGATGTTTTGGAAAACAAGGAACACGACGCAGGAAAGCTCCAAGAGATAAAGAAGCGGCGAGAGATTCTTTGGAACACCATCACAGACCGGGCACGTGCGTTCGGATTTTCCGAAACAGAACTTTCGGAACTCGGGGAAGTGTTGCCGAGATATAAATGTCGGAAATGTTCAGATACGGGAACAAAGCCGGACGGAACATATTGCGATTGTTACCCGGAATGGAGAAAGCGACTAAAAGATATAGACTTTGCGGCGGGTGTAAAGTCTGGGCGAATTGGATAAAAAATAAAAGCGTGGAGGGATCCGCGCTTATAGTCGTATAAAAAAATGAACATTCCGCTCCCGGAGAAGGGGCGGGATATTTTTTATGTACCGACCCTCCGAAAATGAGATTTTCAAGGTATCAATTTTGGAGGGTAAAAGTTTTCAAGGTCTAAAAATTGGAGGGTAAGGTGTCATTTTCGGATAGTAATATAATGATTATATCTTTTTTCTTTTTTAAGAAAGAAAAGCGGCGGCGCCGGATAGCGTGCGCCAAAGCCGCGGGAAGGGCGAGAAGGCTGGGATCGATACGGGAAGCCCGGCGGGCGGGCTTCCGGATATGGTAGAAAGAAAACGGAAAGCCGCGGGCGGCTTTCTCGATGTTGGAGCTTTTCGGCAGGGGAGAGCTGCCGCGGTGGAGTTGCCCAGAAAGCTGATAAATAACGAATCCCGAACGCGGGCGCATATAAATTTTTTTTGTTTAATATACCCAAAGTATTGACATAAGGCATATAATGCGATATAATAAGAATACTAAAGACGGAGGTGAATTATGAAAACGAGCGTAAATATCAAAATGGACGTAGAGGATCGAGACGCGGCGAAAAAGATACTTTTCGAAAAGGAGATCGGCATAGAGATCGAACTGCACGACGGAAATTATTCGTCGGTGGGCTGGGGGTGCGATCTCACTTATGAATACGTACATATCAACGGCGATTACAGAAGCTGATTTTTCCCTTTTCACGACGCGAAAATTATCGGGAAAGGTTGACAAACGGCCGACAGTGTGGTATAATAGAAAAAATAAAATGGTGGTAAGATTATTTCCAAACAGGAACAGGCAGAGTTTTTGGAGGAGGTCGCAAGTATGAGCGAGAAACTGAAAGTAAAGACGTATTGTATCAATCGAGGGCAGCCGACGCAGTATTACGGATTGAAAACCGCGAAAGAAAACACGGTGCTGCATAGCGCGCCGAATCATTGGAAAACGGAGCGGGGCGCGTATGGCTGGGCGAAAAAGAACGGGTACGAGGTGCCGAAGTCGGTTGAAAAAGCGCCGAAGGCAAAAGCGAAGGCGAAAGCAAAAGGAAAGCCGGCGAAAAAGAAGAGATAAAAGAGTTGCGGTTTAGGCGAAATCAAAAAGCCACTTATGTAGGACAACCGTGAAACGGGAAAAGGTATCGCCGCTAATCTATAAAGGCTTTCCGCAGATTTTTATAATAATCGTTTTGCCCCGAAAGGGGGGAAGAGGATCGAAACGGCGTGAGCCGAGGCGATAAACAACAAAAATTAATTCGTGGAGGAATTAAGAAAATGGAACAGACCAAGACAAAGCAGGGAAACGTATGCGCAAAATGGGAGATCACGCGAAAAGAGTTGCAAAAGGCGGTGGACGAACTTTGCGCGAAAGGCGTGGGAAAAGGTTGTTATCAAAACACGAACGCATTATTGGCGGCGCTCGAATTGCTTTCGAGCGGGGACATCGAGGAGGAGCAAAAATGAGCGGAGTTTGGTTAGTGCTGGCGAAAGCGGAAGTGTTGTTCTTTGCAATAGGAGCAGTTGTTGTCCTGATAGCAGGAATAGTAAACATAGCGATAGAATATCGGGAACGGAAACAAAACGCAGCCGAGCCGGAGGATGAAAAAGACATTCTCGAAACGGCAATCACGGAACAGACGGGGGGAGGGATCGTGACGGAGTGCAGCGCGTCGAAGCGTTGCGCGGCGGTGACGGGGATTCTGGAATTGGAGCGGGAGCGCGAGCAGCTGCGGAAAGAATACGACGAATTGCGTGAAAGATACAAAAACTTGCAAGCGGCGTATGAAAGCCAAAGGGACAATTTCGAGGATTTGGAAAAGGATTACCGAGCGCTTGATGAATCGAATAATAAACTGATTTCGGAGCATGAGGAGCTGAAAAGGGAAAACGAAGCGCATTGGCGTCAGCTGACGCAGATCATGAGAAGCAACCCGGAAATATTCGAGCAGTTCAGCGGGGCGGACGAATCAGAACAGGAGCTGATAGACAACGGCTATGTAGTAAAATAGCGAGGTGAAAAAATGCCGAAAGAGAAAGAAAAGTCGGAAAAAACGTTGAAAGGGAGCAGTCGGATAAAGCAAGTAGGAGATACGCATTGGGTGCTGCACCAACAAAACGACGTTCGGAAATACAAAGGCTTTAAGAGCAAAGGAGAGGCGGAGAGCTTCGCGGCGACAAATCCGGTAGAAAAGGGCGTGAAGATCACGGCCTCGAAAGCGAAGCGGGAAGGGGTGAAAAAGAAAACGAAAACGCCGCCGGCAGAGAAAAGCCCGAAACCGAGCAGCGGTGCGAGGAAAGCCAAGAGCGGGAAAGTGGTGTCGTTCAACGCGGGGAGGGCGAAGTATGGGAAGAAATAGCCGCCGGGATAAAACGGAAGCCTTGCGGGAACGGTTACAAGTAGAGCAAACGCGGCTGCTGTTTCAGATAGACGAAGCGGCGGAGGTAATCGAAAAATTAAGCGCAGGAAAAATATACAGTCCGTCGGGAGCGAGAGCGGTGCAGAGGTTAGACGCTCTGACGCAGGCGGAGGAGCGGCTGTCGGAGGCGATCAGATGTCTGGAACAGGCAATCGAGCCGGAAGGGGAGTCGCGGGAAGCGCAATAAACCAGCTTATACAAAAACTTCCTTATCATATTATCGGCATAGCGGGCGCCGCAAGTCCCGCCCCAAGTGAAGGTACACTAAAAACCAGCAGTAGAGAGTTACGGCTACCGTATAGCGGGCGCGTGAGTCCCGCTGCCAAAGGGCTGATAAGTAAAGAAAAAGCCCTCTTAATCTTCCACGAAGGCAGGGCGAAGATTCCTCCTCGTCCTGCCGGGTGGTAGGAAGAAAAACAGTAAAAAAAACCCGGAAACGGGAAAAAGGAGAAAGAATAAAATGGCGGTAAAAAAGACAGGCGAAAGCAAAGTGAAGAAGGTCGTTGGGGGGATCGCGGTAGCATTGGCGCTGATCCTTGTGGGCGGCGTGTGCGGGGGATTGTTGCAGCACCATTACAAATGGGGTGAGGAGCCGAAAGTGGAAGAGCCGGGCGGAGAAGAAAAGCCGGGCGAGGACAGCAGCGGCGGAGGCGAAGTGAGCACGGAGGCGGGCGTGAGTCACGGGATCCGCCTTGCGGCGGTGAAACTTGCATCGAGCGAGTATGAGGCATACGGGGTGTCGCCATTGGCGGAAAGTGCGTACACGCTGACGGCAACGATCACGCCTGCGGACGCGGCAAATAAAGCGGTGGATTGGACGATTGCGTTCAAAAACGCAAGCTCGGAATGGGCGAGCGGAAAGACGGTGACGGAGTATGCGACGGTAACGCCGACGAGCGAGGGAAGCCTGACGGCGGTGGTGGAGAACGTGGCGGCGTTCGGTGAGCAGATCGTAGTGAAAGCGACGTCGCGGGATAATGCAGAAGCGTATGCGACGTGTACCGTTGAATACTTGCAAAGAACGACGGGCTATACCTTCAATCTGGACGGAAAAGCATTGAGC